>Ga0153940_1000540_pt1 | contig 18930 bp, 20 predicted proteins | sample TSNJ024MetaG_FD_104736 | JGI IMG/M metagenome (GOLD analysis project Ga0153940, IMG submission 104736) | Attine ant fungus gardens microbial communities from New Jersey, USA - TSNJ024 MetaG | ecosystem: Host-associated > Fungi > Mycelium > Unclassified | place: USA: New Jersey, Brendan T. Byrne...
CAAGTGTCATTCTGAGCGCAGCGAAGAATCTTATACACTAAAAGTTTACGAAATTCCAGAGGTGAGATTCTTCGCTTACGCTCAGAATGACAGTAATAATGCGGTTTCGGAGTTTCCGAACCTGCTCGTTAAAATGAGGCGGGGTGTATCTTTCTGCTTTTTTCTAAGAACGCTAAGGCGTTCTTGAATTTTATGTTAATTTTTTACAATTGCTCATACAAATGCAAAATTACAGGAAATGACAGTGAAAATACTTGAGAAATCAGAAAATAATTGAATTAAAATTAAATAAATGATATGATGATTGAGGAATATTGATTATGAAGCTGTAAATTTTGTGAATTTAGGGTGCAAGGCGTTATCATACATTTTTTGTGACAGTCAAGGGGGCGGTAACGATGACCATAGAACAATTGCAGTATTTTATGGCAGTTGTAAAGTATAAAAATTTTTCTGTTGCTGCGGAGGAGTGTTTTATTTCACAATCTTCGTTATCAAAGCAGATTAAGGCTTTAGAAAAAGAATTGAATGGGATAGAGTTATTTGACAGAAATACAAAAAAGACTGAAATCACTTATGCTGGAAAAGAATTTTACATATCGGCAGACAAAATTCTGACAGAATACCAGAAGATGATGCATATAATGAAGAAATATACCAGGGAACGTAAAGAAACACTGAATGTAGGAGCGATTCCGGTGATTAATCATTATGGTCTGACGGATATATTTTTTCGGTTTCAGGAGTGTTATCCTAATATTTATTTGAAAATGGTAGAAGCGAATAGTGTTCCGATCATTGAAGAGTTTATGAAGCGGAATCTGGATATTGCTTTTTTGCGGAGCAATTATCTGCCGGAGGGGGATTATGATATATACCCCATTGTAGATGATGAGCTTGTTTTGGTGGTGAATCAATCACATTGGCTTTGTGCTTATGAAAGTGTGGATATTAAGAGGGCGGAGGATGAAAGATTTTTGTTCCTGGGGAATGATACGGGGATGTATGATAGTTGCTATGAAGTATGTAAGAAGGCGGGATTTACGCCCAGGGAGCAGGTGCTGGATGTGAGAAGCAGCACGATTAAGAATTTGGTTGCTAATGGGCAAGGGATTTCGTTGATGATGTATAAGTCGATATTGTATATGAATGATCCGCGGATTAAGATTATTAAGTTGGAGGCTCCTCAGATCATTAGTTTATCGCTGATTGTTCGGAAGGACAGTGTGAATGATGCGATTTCTACGTTTATTGAATATGTGAGGGATTCCTTTGGGAAGTTGGCATAAGAAATATATAACCTGTAATACTGGTGCAGCTGGTATTGCAGGTTTTTTTTGTTTTCCATCTAAATTAAGGTCTGCGCTTGAATTTAATACGCAATGGGGAACGTAGTTATTCAAATTTGGAATCATTTGTTGAACCAGAATGAATTGTTAGTTAATAGTGAAACATATACACTTTATTTAAGAACAGTAAAGGAGGATGGAACTTGATGAAAGTGAAGTTTCTGCATGTTGGATTGACGGTTAAAGACATTAAGCGGACGATTGAATTTTATCAGACTTATTTTGGGTTTAAGTTGGACATGACAGGGGTTTTTGATCAGCAGTTTATTGGTGATCATAATGTGCTTTATTGCTTGGATAAGGGGACTTATGCAGATTTTTGTTTTTTAAAATCAGAAGATGGGGTTGTGCTGGAAGTTTTTCAGTTCCATCCCCAAGCGGGCGTGAGGGAAGTACAATGGGCGCGGCCGGGGTATACCCATATTTGTCTTTGGGTGAAGGATATTTTTAGTGTATATGAGCGGTTGAAGGCGGATGGGGTTAAGGTGTTTTTTGAACCGGATGTTCGTCAGGGTCCCAAGGAACATTGGATGTTTTTGGAGGATCCGGATGGGAATTTGATTGAATTACAGGATTAGGAGGGTATAAGATGGCGCCATTACAGATATTACAGTTACGCAGTGTATATGACATGCTTTCGCTGAAAGGGAAAACAGCTTTTATTACCGGAGCGGCTGGCGGTATTGGCCGGTCTTGTGCAGCGGCTTTGGCAGAAATAGGGGCGAATGTGGTACTGATGGACATTCCTTCTAAGCAGGCTGTGCTGGAGGAGAATTGTGATGTGATCCGACGGGAATTTCAGGTTGATGTCTTTTGGGTTATTGGGGACGTGTCAGATGAAAGCGATGTAAAACGGATGATTCAGGAGGCCGTTGACCGAACCGGAAGGTTGGACGTGGTTTTTGCCAATGCCGGAATTGGCGGGAAGAATGATAATCCATCACAGATCACAATGGATGAATGGAAAAAGGTCATTGATATTGATCTGACAGGTGTGTTTTTAGTGGATCGCGTTGCGGCCAATAAGATGAAAGAGTTGGGAAAGGGTGGATCTATTATCAATACGGCGTCTATGTCGGGGCATATTATCAATAAGGGATCCCGAGCCGCTATGGAGCAGCATATGGTGGCTTATTCGACGGCGAAGGCAGGAGTGATCCAGTTGACCAAGTCGATCGCTGTCAGTTATGCCAAGGATGGTATTCGGTGTAATAGTATTAGTCCGGGGTTAGTTTTATCAGGGCTTCATGACGGGATGGATATGGCTGCACTAGAGGCATATGTGAAAGAATCGGTGCCGCTGAATCGGTTTGCTGCATTGGATGAAATTGTTGGAATTGTGGTATTTCTTGCTTCTGAGCTGGCTTCTTATGCGACGGGAAGTGACTTTATTATTGATGGTGGGGTTACGATTTGGTAAAGGAGAGATTGGGATGAAGATGAAAGCAGTTGTATTGTCAAAAGTCTATGATAAGGAGACGGAGACGCCGGGGGAAGTCAGCTGTATTAAGACAGAACGGCCGCGGATCATTGAGGAGGATGATGTACTGATCAAGGTTGCTTATGCTTCTGTCTGCGGGTCAGATCCCCATCTCTTGGAGGGAGCCTTTGATTTGCCGGTGGGGGCCCCGGTTGGACATGAATTGTCGGGGACGGTAGAGGCACTGGGTCCCAAAGCAGTCTTAAAGAATTTGAAGGTAGGGGATAAGGTTACCGGAAATTTTTATCAAACTTGTATGAAGTGTGAGAAATGTCAGAATCTGAAGTCACAGTTTTGTGAACATGGTGTTGGCTGGGGAGCAGCTCATGCCCAGTACATTGTCTGGAAAGAGGAACAGGTTTATAAGCTTCCCGAGGACGCCCCGCTGTTAACCGCGGCGTTGGCGGAACCCTTTAATATTTCCGTCCATGCGGTGGAATTAGCTGATTTTAATGTGGGTGATCATGTTGCTGTTTCCGGGGCTGGCGGAATTGGCCTGATGGTGACGCAGATATTGAAGAAATGCGGTGCCGGTCGGGTGACAGTGTTGGAGCCAATGGAGGCAAAACGGCAAAGAGCGGTAGAGATGGGTGCGGATTATGTGATCGATCCCATGACCGAGGGGGTTATGGAGCAGGTAATGGCGGTTACGGGTGGAGCTGGTTTTGATGCGATCATTGAGGCTTCCGGGAATGGTATGGCAGCTAAGAATGCACTCGATTATGCCGGACGAGGCGCCCATGTGGTATTTATGTCGATGTATCGTGATGATTTTGAACTGAATATTAATTTGTTGAAATATTTCTATTGGAAAGAGCTGCGTATCCAGGGAATGTATCTGGCACAGTCATCTTTTCAAAGATCGATTCATCTGCTGCCGCAGATGAATTTAAACCCGGTAATTGAAAAAATATATACGCTGGATGAATGCAAACAAGCCTACGCAGATCAAAAATCCGGGAAATATGCCAAATTGGTATTTGACTGCAGTAAATAGAAGAGGAGAATTCGCATGATACAAAATGTTACAAACGCTTTTTCATTGGCGGGAAGAGTTGCCCTTGTTACCGGCGGCGGCAAGGGGATTGGCAAAGGTTCGGCAGAAGCGCTGGCCCAAAGTGGTGCAGATGTGGCAATTATGGGGAGGGATGAGGCAGCACTGAAAAAGACGGTGCAGCAGTTAACAGCCTATGGTATCAGATGTGGATACTATGTAGGGGATGTAACTAAGCAGAAGCAGGCAAAAACAGTGGTTCAAAAGGTTGCAGAAGATTTCGGGAAACTGGATATTCTGGTTAATAATGCAGGTATAGCAACACCGTTTGATGCTATGTGCGAGGATGATGACAAGCTTAAAGATTGGTATCATGTGTTGGATGTGGATTTGAATGGAACTTTTCTGATGTGCCATTATGCAGGGCTGCAGATGAAGAAACACGGCGGCGGGAAGATTGTCAATATTACATCCAATTCTTCGCAAATTGTTAATGTGCCGCAGAAAAGTTGTTCATATAACGCCGCAAAGGCAGCAGCGGACCGGCTGACTAAGTGTCTTGCATATGAGTGGGCCGGTTATGGCATCCGGGTGAATGCGGTTGCGCCTGGCTATACAGAAACTGATCTGGTAACAGGTGTAAGGGATGAAGGGGATACCAAGGGGTGGATAGATTATTGGCTAAGCCAAACCCCCACCGGGAGATTTAATAAACCGCTGGAGATTGGTGCAGCAGTGGTGTTCCTGGCCAGCGATGCGGCGGATCAGATCACTGGGGCAGTGTTGACTATCGATGGAGGATACATGCTGGCGAAATAGAAGGAGTCTTGTATGGATAAAGAACAATATCAAATTGAAATGAATGGGATTACAAAGAAATTTGGTGGTGTCACTGCGCTTAACAATGTTTCCTTAAATGTCAGAAAAGGTGAAATACATGCACTAATGGGAGAAAATGGCGCCGGCAAGTCTACGATAATGAAAATTTTGGCGGGTGCCCTGCAAAAAGATTCCGGTGAAATTAAGATCGGCGGTCAGGCAGTTGATATTAAAACTCCACTGGATGGTATGAATCAAGGGATTTCAATTATTTATCAGGAATTGATGTTAGTTCCGGATCTGTCAGTAGCCGAAAATATTTTCATTGATAAATTAGGCAAAGAGTCCAAGCTGATCAATTACAAGCAGATGAATCAGAAAGCGCAGGAATATCTGGATGCAATTGGTTTTGAGAGCATTCGGGCTGCGGCAGAAGTTTCGACACTGACGATTGCCCATCAGCAAATTGTAGAAATCTGCAAGGCCCTGTCTCGAAAAGCGTCCATATTAATTCTGGATGAGCCCACTGCAGTGCTTTCTAATCAAGAAGTTACATATCTTTTTCAGTTGCTGCACCAACTAAAAAGGGAAGAGGTAACAATTATATATATTTCCCACCGATTGGAAGAGGTGCTGGAATTGTGTGACAGAATCACAATCATGCGGGATGGTACTTACATTGAAACGTTGAATGTAAGTGAAGTAACAAAAAAGGAACTGGCTAACAAGATGGTGGGACGGGATTTACAGAATTATTATCCGGAGCGTCATGCCGAAATAGGTCCGGTGTACTTTAAGGCAGAACATATCAATCGGGGCAGGAAGGTACAAGATTTATCTTTTGAAGTGCGAAAAGGAGAAGTTCTTGGCATTAATGGATTGGTGGGTGCAGGAAGAACAGAGACGATTCGGGCAATCTTTGGTGAAGATAAAAGAGATTCCGGCAAAATTTACATTGATGGTGAGGAGGTGAAGATAAACTCGCCCCAGGATGCGGTTAAACACGGAATCGGCTTGCTTCCGGAAGATCGTAAAACCCAGGGAGTCATTCTGAATATCCCCATCCGTAATAATATTACGCTGGGCTGTATGAAGCGGTTTCGGGGATTTATGGGGGCGATACAGGTTAAGAAGGAAAGTACGTATATTGACGATATGGTAGACCAACTGTCCATTAAAGTCGGTCAGATTGACAACAATGTTTCCAGTCTTTCAGGTGGAAATCAGCAGAAAGTAGCGATCGCAAAACTGCTTGCTTCTCAGTGCCGGATATTATTGCTGGATGAGCCCACCAGAGGTGTGGATATCGGCGCGAAAAGGGAAATCTATAAGATCATTAATAATATGGCGGAAAAAGGATTTTGTGTGGTTTTAGTATCTTCCGAAATGGGTGAAGTTATCGGTATGTGTGACCGGATTCTGATCATGCGGGAAGGCGAGATTAAAGGTGAGCTGCAAAAAAGTGAATTCTCAGAGGAAAACCTGATAGGGTATGCCATGGATGTCAATGGAGGAAAGACGGATGAGCAAAGTGAAGACAGATAATAATTTTGAATTGAAAAAATTTATTGTTAAGAATAATGCCATAATGATTTTTATTCTGCTGGTTGTCGTGGCAAGCTGTATGTCATCCAATTTTCTTACGGTAAACAACATTATGAATGTGGTAAGGCAGCAAGTACCATATGTTCTGGTGGCAATTGGCGCCATGCTGGTTATGATGACCGGCGGAATTGATCTGTCGTCCGGGGCGGTTCTGGGAGTTGGAAGTTGTGTAATCGCTCTATATCTGCAGAAACTGCAGATAACCGGTGTGAATGGATTGTTAGTCGGGTTGTTGATCACGGTTATAGTGGGAGCAATTTTCGGAGCCTTAAGCGGGTTTTTGGTTGCATATTGTAAAATTGCTGCATTTATCGCTACTCTGGCGGTGATGACAATTGCTCAGGGGGCGGCATATATTGCCACTAATGGGCAGCCGGTCCGGCTAAAAGCAGGAACACCGGCCGCAGATGCGATGATCAACTTTGGAAAAGGCAAATTTTTAGGTATTCCTCTGGGTGTATATGTGGCATTGGTATTCATTATAGTATTCTTGTTTATTGTTAAGAAGACAGCATACGGGCGATTGTTAATTGCCTGTGGCAGTAATGAAGTTTCAGTCCGGCTGTCTGGTATTAATGTAAAAAGGTATAAGCTGACGGCATACATCATAGCCGGTGCACTGTCTTCGCTGGCAGGAACTTTTGTAACCTGCCGTGCTGCTTCGGCAACGCCGTCAACTACCGGCGGCGGATATGAGCTGGATGCAATTGCGGCCGTAGTGATCGGTGGTGCCAGCCTGGACGGTGGAAAAGCTTCCGTCCTCAATACAATTATTGGTGTATTCATTATGGCGATCATCGGAAATATCATGAACTTAATGAGCATTGCCGCATATCCGCAGAAAGTTGTGAAAGGTGTCATTATAATTGCGGCAGTTTTACTACAGAAAGTAGGAAGCAGAAGTCGGGAAGGTTGATCAAAACAACAATCATATTAAGAAAGGAAAAAAGTGATATGAAATTGAAAAAATTAATAGCAATGATAACGTTGATCAGTATGGTTTCAACAATGGCGGCTTGCGGATCAGGCAACGGCGGTTCAGATGATACCACGGTTACTAACACTGCATCAGATGATACGGTAACTGAAGATACAGCAGCTGACGAGGGTACAACCGCAGCAGATGATAACACAGCAGATGATACCCAGGATAATACGGCAGCAGCCGAACAATCCGGCCTCCATGAAATATACACGCTGACCGAAAGAAATGCGCTGAGTGGTCTGGTTTCACCGGATTACTCCGACCGTTCGGATATTGATAAAGCCCTGCCAACAGAGAAAAAGAGTGATTTAACGATTGGTTTATCCATGGGACAGACCGGCAGCGAATTCTTCACAGCAATGATCGATGCCTGCCAGGAAGCCTGTGACAAATATGGATATAAATTAGTCTGGACCAATGCAGATGGAAATATTTCCACTCAGAGTGCAGATGTGGAATCAATGATCACCTCTGGTGTTGATGCGATCATCTTAAATCCAATGGATGTTACAGCATCAGAAGCGGATGTTCAAGCAGCAGTGGAAGCAGGGATACCGGTAATCGGTACAGGTGTTGATTATCCGGAATCAGTTCCGGTTATTACGTCCATTCTGGCAAATAATTACTTTGGCGGCTGGGAGACCGGTGTTTATCTGGGTGATTTCTTCAAAGACCAGCATATTAAAGCAGCAGCACTTCTGGGCATGATGGGGCATACCATCGATGAAAGCCGTATCAATGGTATGATTGCAGGAATTATCTATAAACGTGCCGAGCAAACGGGAAATGCTTTTGCATCAGAAGAAGATGCTTATCTGGAAGCAAATGAGATGTTTAATGAATTGCGTTCTAACGGCAGCTTAAGCAGTGATAAATGGGACCTTGAAATCGTTGCCCAGGGTGAAGGAAGCTGGTCTATTGATGGCGGATTGGCAGCATCAGAAGATATTATCGTGGGACATCCGGACATTAATCTGATGATGTGTTCCTGTGACCCGATGGGACAGGGGGCAATTACGGCAATTGAAGGCGCTGGCCTGGAACCGGGTAAGGATGTTTATGTGGCTTGTGCCGCTGACGGCGGAAAGGAAATATTTAAATTATTGGAAGACGGCAAAATGCAGGTAACCGGATACAACTGCCCGTACCTGAATGGATCGTCACCGGTTGATTTGATTTATAAAATTTTTGAAGAAGATTTTGATGCAGCGAACCTGCCGGCAGCTACCGATTTACCAACAGGATGCATTACCAAAGAAAACTGGAAAGATTTCTATGACGAAAATATGGAATATTGTAAGCCGATTGACTTTGAATTTAAATCAATTGACCAGTTGAAATCAGAACGGTCTTAATGTGACTCAGCAGGAGATAGAATATGGAAAAAATGAAATCCGTATATTATGCGGCCGAACAGACGATTGCAATACGGGAAATTGAAGTGCCGCCGGTACTGCATAATATGGTGAAGATCAAAACAAAATATGCAGCGCTTTGTGCAACGGATTTACATATGGTAACCATGGGCGTGCTCGGTGCCAAACCGGGCATTGGCCTGGGTCATGAGGCAAGTGGTGTGATCGTTGAAGCAGGACCGGGAGCTTTGCAGGCAGGATTCATGATTGGTGATAAAGTAGTGACTGCTCCCACCGCGGTATGCAAAAAATGTTCCATGTGCAAACGGGGGATGGAACAGTATTGTGAACATGCAGTTCCTATCAGTGCCTTTAGCGAATACATCGTAACAGATGTCAGTGCAGTATTTAAAATTCCTCCGGATGCGGATCTAAAGCGCTATGCTCTGACCGAGCCAATGGTCTGCACCATCCGTGCCATGGATTTGGCTCAGATTAAGCATGGCCAGACCGCAGCGGTATCCGGAATCGGCGGAATTGGTTCGATTCTTTTGAATATGTTATTGCTTTCAGGTGCCGCCGGTATCACCGCGATCGAGCCTGTATCCGAAAAGAGAGAATTGGCACTTCAAATGGGTGCAGCTCATGTAATAGATCCTTTTTCGGAAGACGTAAAAGCACGGTCCATGGAGATTACCGGTGGAGAAGGATTTGACCATGTATTTGAAGTTTCCGGTTCACCTAAAGCAGCAGAGATATGCCTTGATATTTTGGCCCATTGTGGTAAGATAACTTATTTTGCCGTATTTCGGCCTACCTATGAAATGAAATTGAATTTATATGACTTATACATGAAAGAAGCCAATATCCAGACCGTGTTTATGAACCATTGTATCTTTCCCAGGGCTATTCAATTGATGGAACGGGTACAGGCAGATCAGATTATTGGCAAAGTCATGCCTCTGGAGCAGGCTATTGAAGCATTCAGTCTGTTTCAAGAATCAAAATACCCCAAAATACTACTGGAATGTTAAAGGAGGCATAGGATGATAAATCAACAGGAAGTTATGCGATTAAAGGAGATGGCGTATCAGATGCGGAGAAATCTGATGATGTTATGCGGAACCTTTGAAGGTTCTGTTCATATTGGAGGGGATCTTTCCATGACGGATATAATGATTGCATTATATCACTACGGATTACATGTGGATCCAACTGACATCAAGATGCCTTCCAGAGACCGGTTTATCTTAAGCAAAGGTCATGGTGCGGTAGGTATGTACATTGCCATGGCACTTCGGGGATTTTTTGACTTTGATGAGATTCTGCGTACCTATGGTCAGCTAAACAGCAAATATGGTATGCATCCATGCAAAGTATATCTTCCGGGTGTTGAAACATCTTCCGGCTCTTTGGGACATGGACTGCCAATCGGCTGCGGTATGGCTTATTCGGCAAAAGTAAAGCGGCAGGAGCATCGTGTGGTAGTCCTGCTTGGTGACGGCGAGTCGCAAGAAGGCAGTAACTGGGAAGCAGCACTTGCGGCACATCAATTTAATCTGGGCAATCTGGTGGTATTTATCGACCGCAATCGTCTTCAGTTAGATGACTTCACTGAAAATCAAATGAGTATGGAACCCTATAGTGATAAATGGTCGGCGTTTGGCTGGAATGTAATTACAGTCGATGACGGCAATGATATGGCTCAGCTGGCAGCTGCGATCGATCAACTGCCGGCAACCGATACTGATGTGCCAACGGCAGTAATCTGCAGCACCGTAAAAGGAAAGGGGATTTCCTTCATGGAAAATAACCCCGACTGGCATGCCGGATCAGTTAGCAGGGAAGATATGGAGCGAGGTATAGCAGAATTAGCGAATGATTGGAATCAGGAAAGGGGCGGGTGATTATGGGTATCACATTTAATTTTGGTGAATTTGCAGCGTCCCGGACCGTATGCGGCGACACTCTGCGGGAAATGGGTGAAAGAAATGAAAATATATATGTCTTGACGGCTGACTTGATGCGTACCTGTAGTGTGAAAGGGTGCAAGGAATCTTTTCCTGAACGATTTATCAATGTGGGTATTGCTGAGCAAAATATGTTTGGTATGGCTGCCGGGCTGGCATTAGAAGGGAATATACCTTTTATCACCACAATGGCAACCTTTGCATCAATGCGTGCTTGCGAGCAGCTGCGGACAGATATCTGCTATCAGAATCTGAAAGTCCGCATTATTGCCAATAATGCGGGGCTGACATCCACAGGCGGATCCACCCATAATGCAATGGAGGACATTGGGGTACTAAGGTCAATGGCGAATCTGACTATTATAGTTCCGGGAGATCCCGGGATTGCCAGGGACATCTTGCTGGCGGCGGAGGATATTCCGGGTCCGGTTTACCTGCGGCTGGCAAGGGGAAAAGGTGAACCGGTAGTTTACCATCCCGGTGAAGTAGATTATAAAATTGGCAAAGCGATAGAAACCAGGCGGGGAAAAGATGCTGCCATCATTGCCTGCGGCGTTATGGTAGCGCAGGCCGTGGATGCGGCGAATATACTGGAAAAAGAGGGGATTTCCGTTCGGGTAGTGGATATGCATACAATTAAACCAATCGATGAAGAAGCAGTTCTTCAGGCAGCAAAAGAAACCGGTATTATCTTAACCCTGGAAGATCACTATACCATCGGGGGCCTTGGCAGTGCTGTTGCAGAGGTCATAGCGGATAATAATCTGACCTGCAAGTTCAAACGGATGGGCATTCCACAGGTATTCCCCGGATTTGGCGATGGGCCGGAACTTTACGATTTCTATGGCTTTGGTTTGACCGGTACTGTTGATACCTTGCGCACGATGTTATAGAAAAAAATCGTGGAAATGTCTTATTCATTTATGGAAAGATGTTAAAGCTCAATCAGAATTGATGCTGTCAACAGCTTATTTTACAATTACTTTAGATACAAACAGACAAACAAAATGAAAGCAGAAAGGAGTTTATCATGGCAGAAAATTTAAATCGGCTGTTGGATCCCCGGGGATTCCAGGAACGTGAGGTGATTCAATTAGCTAAACGTGTCAGCCTGGATCAGCTTAAAAAGGGAAAAATCCTGTTTTATAATAATACAAAACTGGGATTTTGCAATTATTACACCGTTTTTGATCGGATAAAAGAACATTTGCAGGAATTAGGGATCACAAATTTCGTAGAGTATACGGAAACTGTTCGGGGAAAAGATGCACAGAAATTAGGCGAATATGCTGCAATGTTAGCAAAAGAAAAACCACAGGCAGCGATTGTTGCATTTGGTGATATGGGAACATCTTCTTCCACCACCGTACTCAGCATCGCCCTGGAAAAGCTGGGGATTCCCACCGTCTACATGACGGCACCTCCCGGAACCGGAATCACCGAAGGTGTTGGCTTATATCGGGCCGGTCATCTGTGTCTTTGTTCGGTTGATGTATATCAGGCAAGCACTGTTAGTGAAATCCAGGCAGAGGTTGATAAAAAATGGGATTATATCATCAAATCTCTGACCGCCAACGGAGAGGAACTGGAAAAACTGGCAAATATCGATGCCAAAATGGATAAGATAGCTCCGGCAGAAGATGGACTGCTCCAATTTGCCCTTTCGTCAGAAGATTTAGAGGCAAAAGAGCCGGGTGCATACATAGAAGCCGTAAATGATTACTTTAACGCGGAACACTTAAGTGATGGCTTACCAATCATTCCCCCTACCGAAGCACGTTATCGCAAAATGCTGGAATATTGCCCATTTGATGAAGCAATGGTTTTATGCGACCCCAGCGGCCCAAGCGGAAGATGTGTCACAGTTAAGGATGCAGCAATTGCAGCGGTTATGGCCGGCTGTAAGCCAAATGCAATGCCGGTTCTGATTGCCGCCTTTAAAGCACTGAATAGTCCGCTGTATAACCTGAACCAGTCCGTAACAACATCCCATCCGGGCGGGAATCTTGTGCTGGTATCCGGGCCGATTGCCCAGGAAATCGGAGTTTCCGGCAAGCAGGGATGCTTAGGACCGGGTTATCCGGCTAACGCAACAATCGGCAGGGCAGTGAATCTGGTTATCATGAACGTATTCCGTTCCGTTCCTGGTGTCTGTGACCTTGACTGTCTGGCATCTCAGGCAGAATTCACTTATTGTTTTGCAGAAGAACCGGAATTGGCACAGTGGAAGATGATCAATGAAGAACATTTTGATGCCCAAACCAGTACCGTTTATGTATTAAAGGCCGAACCATTACATGATATCATTGATTTCTTAAGCTTAAATGGACACGATCTGCTGGATACCATCACTGCCTGCTGTACAACCCTTGGCTCAAACAATGCTTATATGCCGGGACCATTGATTGTCTGCCTGACTCCGGATCACGGAATGATGCTGAAGAAAGATGGCTATACCAAAGAAATGATCCGGGAGCATATTCATCGGTATGTATATCATCAGGTACCAATGGTACGGAATAGAGGTTTGGTACCGGTAAGACCAAAAGAATGGGAGAACAGACATCCCCTTCCGGTTACCCGTACTCCAAAAGACGTGGAAGTTGTCTGCATCGGCGGGCGTGGGGGTCATTCAGGTGTGATCCTGCCATGGGCACTGCATAGTGAAGGATGTGTCGAAGCAATTCGCCTTCCGGATGGAATCGTTGCTAAATCCATCGAAGATTTTAAAAAATAAACAGACATTATCAAACAGGAGCAATAAAACGCTCCGGGAGAGGAGAAGGGCAATGAGTTATGAGACAAAGTATGATGTAATTGTCTGCGGCGGCGGTACATCCGGCTGTGCAGCTGCGATCGCCAGTGCCAGAAATGGTGCCAGGACATTACTGATTGAAAAAACAGGAGTATTAGGAGGCCAGATGAGCCTATCCGGACCACCGGGATTTGCCTATGCCAGATTATTTAATCCGCAGGGAAAACGGGATATCGGCGGCATCGTAGAAGAAACCTATCAGCGGCTGCTAAAAAGCGGTCATGCGCTGCCGGAATGGCGTAGCAAAGTGCGTTCAAAAGCCGGTTACACATTCTCCTATGTTGACCCGGACTGGTGGGTATCAATGATGTTCGAAATGATGGAAGAAGAAGGTGTCACCTTGCTCTTGGATTCGTTAGTAGCTGCCGTAGAAAAAGAAGGCGACAGTGTCATCGGCGTTGTTGTGGAAAATGCCAATGGCCGAAATGTTATTTCCGGAAAGGTTGTGATTGATTGTTCCGGTGAAGGATATGTAAGCATCCAGGCAGATGCTAAAACCGAATGCGTGGATCGTGAAACAATCCAGCCCCACACCCTGGCCTTCACCGTAGATGGCGTAGATTGGGAAAAACTGCTAACCTACATCCGCACAAATCCGGACCAATTTTCCTTTAAACAGTTAATATTTCCTTATGAAGATACCAACTCCCTGGAAGAAGTGCAAGATATGTACCGCAAATGCTATGATATCAAAGAACTTGGCGAGATCATGGGCTTTTACGAATTGCGTGATATGGCATTAAAAAATGGCGACTGGCATCCCTATTCCGGCGCAGGTTTCTTCCTCACTCCGAGAGAAGGCGGTCATATCCAGGCTCATTTTCAACATTCTTCCCAGGTGGATCACGCACTGCCAACTGATGCATGGGATCTAACCAGATGTAATATAGAGTGCCGAAAGCAAAACATGATAGCATGGCGGTTCTTTAAAAGGTATGTGCCGGGATTCGAACATGCCTATATCACCAAAACCTGCACCGAGCTTCGGCTAAGAGAAGGCCCGCGTATTGTCGGCGAATATATATTAACACGGGATGACGTAGAAGAATGCAGGCAATTTTCGGACGTTATCGGAAAAACATCCTTCAAAGCCGGTGGCTATCATGTTGCCGCAATGGACACCCTGGCAATTTGCCATGATGGCAAGAATGATATGGCATTTCCCAAAGATGGCGGCTCATACGATATTCCGTACCGCTGTCTGCTCCCCGAAAAAGTTGAAAATCTTCTGGCAGCCGGCAAATGTGTATCCACCGACCGCCCAGCTTATCTGAGATATCTCCATCAGACCATGGTAACAGGACAGGCAGCCGGAACCGCAGCGGCACTTTCCGTAAAGAAAGGGGTTACTCCTCGTGAATTGAAAAAAGATATAAAAGAATTACAGGATAATTTAATCAGCCAGGGAGCAATCCTCTTCGAGACAAGGTGAATATATAATGGGATATACCAACAGGATTTTAATCTGAAGGTATATCCCATTGTTTCACTTTATTGATCAGTAAGTCACAACAAAGCCGACAGTTTTTAAGAAGCAATTCAATCTCATCCTTAGTTGCATCATCAATATGTATTCCAGCCGAAACTGAAATATTACACCTCAGCATTTTCGCCATATGTTCAGCAAAAATACGCGCCGCAAAATGATCCTTATGTTCAGGCACCGCCAGCTCATCGACAGCAACTTCCAAACTGTCATTAATATGATAAGCAACAGCTACGGCCCCAACATGAAAAAGAGTACCTCCGCAAACTGTAACACTATAATCCGGCCCACAGGAGAGGGCTGTTGCAGTCACTTCATAGCGGGTATGGGGACTGACTGTTGCAGTATAAGAATTTGCCAGCATATCAAGAACTCCTTTCTGTGGTCTTAATTGCATCGTCACTTAATTCAATTATACCGAAAGTTTTTCACCAAAACAATCTTTATAGAAGGTATTTTTGTTTAAGATATCGCTAAAGGTTACTGTTCGCTCCGTGACCAGCAACAATTTATGAATTTACTACCAAAGCGGAATTATAGAGATTCCGGTCTTAATTTAACCTATGTAGCAGAATTGTTTGGGTTTGATCCAAGTTATTTCAGCAGAAAATTTAAGGAAAACACCGGAATCAGTTTTATTTTTCATCACTTTCTGATATGCCTCATATCTGGCAAGATGCTCCAGCGCCACTTTCAGCTTAGCCTCTATCACTTCTTTCGTAAGAGGTACAAATGTATTTACACATTCCGTGCTTCTCTTTTGTATACCCAAAACACGTTCGATGGTTTGCTTTCTTTTGTTATGAAATGACAGTTCAGTAGAGAGTGTAATAAAATCAAGAGAAAACGCTATCCTGAACTATTTCAGAAATTGCTGAAACAAAAGATGGAAGTTAAAAAAGGATGGGGAATATAGGAAAAATACGGGAAATTTGTAGAAAAACCATGTTGCCCCTCGGCAGTGTGGTGGATCTTAAAAAGTCTGCATATGCAAAAACTCCAAGGATCAATGAAATAGATGAACTGCGGATGGTCATTGCTTACCGGTTTCTCGGCAGGGAGGAAGACAGTCATTATTTCCCCTATGCAGGAGTCGTTTACCCAACCGGGATGCTGGGACAAAAAGAAGTGCTGTATTTTACCAGACCGCTTATCGAAAACGTAGTACGGGAAGGTTATCATGACGAAAAAGAAGATGCATATGTCTACCTGATGAAGCAGGAGCTGGTGGTGGAAAAAGGGAAAAACTCTTTTGGGTATGCAAAACCAGAAGAAATTGAATCCTTTAACAAAATGGTAAAGCGAGGGTAATAAAATGAGTAAACAGTTGAAGCTGGATGAGGCACAAATGAAAAAACAGGCTGCCACACTCCAAAAGGCAGTATCTTCCTACCGCAATTTTGCCCGAAATCCTTTTGATATGGAATTAAATTATCTGAGTGCAATGAATACGGATTTCCTGGCAAAGTTTGAAACGATGCTGGAAAATTTAAATGACGGTAACCCAAAGCTGGTCGGTGTATTGGAAGATATTGAAGATATGACCCGGGAGATCGCCGACACATTCGAAACTATTGACCATGAAGCAGCCAATTCTATGGGATACCAGGAGGGATAAAAATGGGAAAGCTATCAGCGGGCGAGGCCAGGAGCAGGGTTTACGGTTATGTGGATAACCTGGATACGGCTATATGGAAACTGCAGAAGAATCTTGACGACATGGATTTTGAGAACGCCGACCGCAGAGACCGGGTGGAAGAGATCATCCAAAAGATGAAACGGGACTGTGTTACGATCACTTAGAATTGACCACCCAGCGGATCAGGGATTATCATAATGCCTTGGATGACATGGAAGATGCTCTGCAGGATCTAAAGAACTTTTTGGGAAACCAGAGATCGGAATCAACGATCAATTGAAAGAAAAGCTGGATCATGTTACGATAGACATAGGAGATAAAAAGCATACGTCAAAACAGTTGGAAAGGATCCTGGATTCCTACATAGGGGAAATGAAATCGTTAGTGGATGCAGTATCCTCAGGAAGCCTTACCAGAGTAGATACCTGGGATATATCCTACAATATTTCCCAGATAGAGGGGACGGTCATGGAGCTGACACTTTGTATCTCCCAGCAGGTGCAGGGAGGATTTCATATATGCCTGGGAGATGATGCCCAAACACAGGCAAGGGAAAGAAGGCTGGAGCGAAATTATGACAGGCTGGAGAATTTCCGTTCCGGGACAATGATGAATTTCATCAGAGGGCTGAGGGTGGATATGGAAGAGATCTGGGATATTTATAACCGGTACTTGAAACCCTATGAAGATAAGGATGATAAGTTCCGGAGTCAGTTGAATGGTATTTATGAACAGTGTACCAGCTCCAAAAATAAATGGAAGGATTTATGAGATAGCTTCAACCTTATAACAGAAGTATTCCTGGAGAAGTTCACCATGCCGGGCTGGCTGGTGTTAGGAAGCCATTGCAGTAATGGGTGTCGGATGTGTTGTATTGATAGCGACGCCGGAAGAAGAAGCCCCAGCTGGTGAAGTAATATTTAAATAAAAAGGAGTAAAAAAATTGGATAGAGAGGACAGGCAATTGTCATTGGTTGAACGTTGGGAATTAGATATTGAATCATATAAAAAAGGTGCAAGTGTTTTAACTTCAACGCCTCAATGTGAAGAGTGCAAATTTCATATTAAAAAAAATGCATTACATTGTGATAAGTTCTGTAAAGAAAGCAAACCTAAATTTGTAATGTTTCCTAGTAAAGAATGTCCAGAGTTTGTGCATAAAAATCCTCTGATTATTAAAATTGAGAATCAATTTGACGAAATGGTTTATAGTGGAATTTTGGGCTTTTGTATTGGTGATGCGTTAGGAGTACCTGTGGAATTTACTAGTAGAGAGGAAAGAAAAACAGATCCTATTGAGGAAATGAGAGGATATGGAACATATCATCAACACTTTGGAACATGGTCAGATGACACATCGTTACTATTATGTCTGATGGATTGTATTAATGAAAGTTATAATCTGAAAAGGTTATCAGAAAAGTTTATAAAATTTTATTTGGAAGCTTATTTAACACCAAATGGAGAAGTATTTGACATTGGTGTTTCAACACGAGAGTCAATAGAGAAAATGATAAAGGGTATCGAACCAGAAGATTGTGGCGGATGTACAGAAATGGATAATGGAAATGGTTCCTTAATGCGCGTATTACCATTAGCTTATTATGTTAAAAGCTTCAGTTCAGAGAAACGAAAAGAAACAATTGAGCAGGTATCATCTTTAACCCACTCACATAAACGTTCTAAGTTGGCATGTATATTTTATGTAGAATTTCTAATTGGATTAATTAATAAAAAATCAAAAATAGATGCATATAGTACAGCGGTAGATTTTGTCAAAAATTATTGTTTTATTGATTATGAGAAAGAGTTTATTAATTTTGAAAAAATCTTAAATGGGAAGATTATTGGGGTAGAAGAAAAAGAGATTAAATCTACAGGCTATGTCATTGATACTCTTGAAGCATCTATCTGGTCATTTTTTAAAGGAAATGATTATAAAGAAGTAGTATTAACATCTATAAATTTGGGTGGAGATACTGATACAATTGCTGCTATAGCAGGAGGATTAGCGGGTGTTTATTATGGGTTGGAATCCATACCAATTCCATGGAAGGAATGTTTGGCAAGAAATAAAGAAATTTGTAAGATAATAGATGATTTTATAAAGACCGTATCAATATAAAAGATAATATAGTAAATCAAGATAATAATTCAGAAAAAATGAGGTGGAATGCAGAATTATACAAAAAATATAGCATCTATTACAGAAGATTCATTACTCGGTAACTTCTCCGATGAAACAACTCTGAAAGAAGAAATGTATATAATCTTGTGCTGATAAAGTTGATTGATAAGTGCTATCCATATCCGGGAGTTATATTCGGTACTGTATTTGCTTGCCATGCAACAGATTCATGTAAATACGAAAGGACAGGCACGTAATCCAGTGTTACGGGCTTATTTCGAGAGCAAAGTTTCCAGCGGAAAGAC
>Ga0153940_1000541_pt1 | contig 18896 bp, 11 predicted proteins | sample TSNJ024MetaG_FD_104736 | JGI IMG/M metagenome (GOLD analysis project Ga0153940, IMG submission 104736) | Attine ant fungus gardens microbial communities from New Jersey, USA - TSNJ024 MetaG | ecosystem: Host-associated > Fungi > Mycelium > Unclassified | place: USA: New Jersey, Brendan T. Byrne...
CATTTCCATTCCCATCGACCACTTTGCTCACACGGTTTAAGGCATCATAAAAATACCGGCTGACACTTCCCGAAGCATCCGTCAGTTCAATGATATTCCCTCTGTTATCGTAAACCAGCTCCAAGGTGCTCCCATCGGGCTGATGGATCCGTCCCGGCCTTCCTTTTTGCTGATATTCAATCTGATAGGTATTTCCTAACGCATCTGTTGTCTCGGTCATGTTACCCGCAGCATCATAACGGTTTCTTACTTTTGTTTTCCCATTGATTCCTATATAGGTCGGCTGGTTGTATCCGTCATTCATGAATTCTACTTTTGTCCCCAGCGCATTGATCACCCTTGTCAGGTTCCCCTTCTCATCATACCCATATTGGGTCTTGTTTCCGGCCTTATCGACCGCCAGGGTCTTCTGGTTTAATTTGTTATACTCATACCGCTCTTCTCCGTTTCGGTAGATATGCCTGATATCCCGGTAGTTCTCATCATGGATGTAGGTGACCCTGCTTCCATTCCGCTCCGTCAGGGTCACTGCCCGGTTTTCATCATCGTATTCACAGGAAATGCTCCCGCCATCTGGAAATGTCTGCTGGACCGTCCGCCGCTGTTCATCATAAGTGTTTTCAACCGTGACAATTTCTCTTGGATTTTGTACGCATTCCAGTTTTCCATTGCTGCTGTAGCCATAGCGATACCAGTGCCCTTTCGGGGTACATACGCCGATCAACTTGGTTCCCTGCATCTGATAGGTTATCGTCCTGCCGCTGTGATCCGCCACCTGATACAGATATCCTTCTTTTGTATAAGAAAACAGAAAAGCTTCCCCTGTTGCCCGTTCCGCTTTTACCAGACGTTTTCCTTTTTCTGTCTCATCGTAGTGCAGGGTCGTGATGCTGCCTTCTAAAGTCTCCTGTCTAAGATAGCAGCCTTCTTTATCAAAAAAATAACAGGTTTGATCTTTGGTCTTATAAAGATATCCTTCCCCAGTCGCTTCTAAGTTTCCATTGCTGTGATACAAGGATGCATAAACGCCGGTAGACGTCTTTATAAAGCGCTCTTCTTTCCCTTCTTCTAAGACCAGTACCTTCTCTCTTCCGGCATCTTCCAGCTTCACCTCATAATTGTGGTTCCAGTCATCACCAAGACTTCCGGCACGGTTATTGATCGCATTATAAAAGCGCCGGAAGATAAAGGGCGTGCTTCCTTTTATCTGCAGATCTGTCCGGTCATAGATGAAGTTTCCGGTACTTAAGTTTACCGGATCACCGGCAAACATCATGCTGATACCTTCTGCACCTTTTAAATTATCCTTTATCTGCTCTATCACCTGCCCGGTATCATCCAGTTCTTTATTCCACTGCTTGCTGGCCGGCTCAAATGCCAGCATAAAATCTTCATAATTTACTGCCAGAGACATTTTCCCCAGAAATCCTTCCATATTTGCCAGCACCTGTGTGATCGCATTGACCTGTGCCTTGATGGAATCGGTATCTGCACCATAGCTTTTATCCTGGCTGCTGATCAGTTCCACTCTGGCCTTGCAGCTCGACAACTTACCGGTTAATTCCGAAAAGTTGATATCTTCTGCTGCCGATATGAAAGTTTGGGCAGCACTTTCCACTGCTCCGGTGGAAACTTCGTCCGGCACCAGAGTAGCCACACTGATCGCTTCATTCGCGGTATCCGTGAGATCCTCTAAATGTACTTCGCACTCTTTCATGATATCTTTGAGATCATCGCAGATTTCATTGATTTTTGATTTACTAAACACTCTATCCATTTCTTAATATTCTCCTGTTATCTAGTATCAGCTTTTTCTGCATTCCACTATTTGTATTTTCTACATTTTATTTCTTTAATATGCATTTTTTATCTAATTATAACAAAATAAGCATTATTTGTAAATAAAACAGGAATGGTTTTCCATATATTTATTTTGCGTCCCGAAAAGTGGGTGTTTACTTGAGGGCTTTCCTAATAAATTCAAAAAAAGAAGCTGAAACAATTAGACGCGGGCATATTGAAAGTTATCCTTTTAATATACCCGCGTCTAATAATTTTATCGTTTCCACTTAAGTAATAATGATGAGTTAATAATTACTGCCACTGAACCCACATTATGCACCAGCGCTCCTACTACCGGGTTTAGTATCCCCGTCATGGCAAGAGCAATAGCCACAAAGTTCAAAGTCATCGATGCAATCAGGTTGGTGTTGATAGTCCGCATTGTCTTTTGGGATAAGCTTAGCAGATGGGGGATTTCTTTAATATCATCCCCTACCAAGACTATATCCGCTGCATCAATGGCAATGTCACTGCCAATACCCCCCATAGCAATTCCCACTTGCGCTGCTTTTAGAGCAGGTGCATCATTAATTCCATCGCCAACCATACAGATGGCTTCCCCATTTGACTGGGAATCCTGGATGATGTTTAACTTATCTTCCGGGAGACACGCATACTTAACAGCATCCACATCAGTTACTTCGGCTATATGCTCGGCAGCATGCTTTGCATCTCCGGTCAGAAGTATCGTTTGAATATCAATTTGCCGGATTGCTTTGATGCTATCTGCTGCATCCGGCCGGAGGGCATCGGAAAGTGCGATAAATCCCAGTATTTCTGTTTTATCTGCGGCATAAATGATTGTACACCCCTCCTGTTTTGCTGCTTCTGCCATTCCATGAATAGCTTCGGTAATCGTAATCTGATAATCCTTCATCATCGCTTCATTACCTGCATAGATCATGCTGCCATTTACCCTGGCTGCCACGCCTCGCCCCGCCAGCAGGTTAAATGCTTCTGGTTCTGCTGGTAACAACTTTTTCTTTTCCTTGTAATATCGTACAATTGCTTTCCCCAGCGGATGCTCTGATCGTAGTTCTGCACTGCCGATTACATCCAGTAACATTTCTTGGGCATATCGATTCGTACAGCTTTCAAATCTTGCCACCATCAGTTTACCATACGTTAATGTTCCGGTTTTATCAAAAGCTATTTTTTTCACCTTGGCTAAACGTTCTAAGGCATCTCCTTGCCGAACCAGTATTCCGGATTTCGCAGCATTGCCGATTCCGGCCATAATTGCTGTCGGCGTTGCCAAAACCAGTGCACAAGGGCAGAAAACAACCAGAATCGTTACCGAACGCAGAATATCCCGGGTATAAAACCAGGTTCCTGCCGCTGCTGCCAATGCAATTACTACAATCCAGGTTGCCCATCGGTCAGCAAGGCCTACTATCTTTGCCTTTCCTGCGTCTGCTGACTCTACCAACCTGATCATTCTCTGAAGGGAACTGTCTTCGCCAACTTTTGTTGCCTGCATTTCAAAGGTTCCGAACTGATTCACTGTTCCACTGGCAACCTCATCGCCTTCACCTTTATCTACCGGCAGTGACTCACCGGTCATAACCGACTGATCCACAGAGGTCTGCCCCTTGGTAATAATCCCATCAACTGCAATAGTCTCTCCCGCAAGCACCAGCAGAGTATCACCTTGCTGTACAGTTTCGGCTGAAACAATCTGTTCCACACCGTCTTTGATGATCCGTGCTGTTGTTGGCGTCAATTGAATCAATCTTTCAATCCCGGCACGCGCTTTCTCCACCGTCCGCTCTTCTAGAAAAGCACCGATCGTCATGATAAATGCCACTTCACCGGCAGCGAATATCTCACCTACAATAACGGATGCAATCAAGGCGATGGAAACTAATACGTCAGCTTTAATATCAAACTCCGTCACCAGTCCTGCAATGGCGCCCCATACAATGGGAATTCCGCAAAGCAAAATGGCCGGCCAAGCGGCATTCACATATATATTATCCCGGTTAATAAAGCTGACAACCAGAGCAACGAAAGAAATCCCCATAAATAACAGTGTTCGTTTTTCTTCATCCTTTAAAAATTTTATCAAAATGTCTCTCCTTTAATTTCTATTTATACCCATAGGGGTATGGGCATATTATACCCCCGTGGGTATAATAGTGTCAATCATAAAGAAACATTAAAAGGCAAAAAAGCAGCTGCCGCCGCAACTGCTTTCTCATACAAATCCTTATCTTTTAAGACATTCTGGAAAAATGCTCTACTGCTTTGGCAAAGTCCTGGATTGTCTTATCCGCATCACCATGCTCAATACCCTCACGTACACAGTGGTTCAAATGTCCTTCCAGAACAACCTGTCCCACTTTATGGAGGGCACCTTTTACAGCATTAATTTGTATTAAAATATCTTCACAAGGAACATCATCATCAATCATCTTATCAACAGCTCTGATCTGTCCCATGATTTTGTTCAATCTACGATGCAGATTATCGGAATCCATACATTGTTTCATCGGGTACTTCACTCACTTTCTATCTTTTTCAAAGTATAGTTATTTATAGCACAAATGATAGAAAAATTCAAGTTTCCCCTGCCTTTTAGTTGATAATCATACCGCCGTTTACATGAATGACCTGTCCTGAGATATAACAGGAGTCTTCGCTTGCAAGGAATACATATGTTGGTGCCAGTTCGAAAGGCTGACCGGCTCTTGCCATTGGCGTGTTAGAGCCAAATGTCTTTACTTCTTCTTCGGAAAAACCAGATACGATCAAAGGTGTCCAGATCGGTCCCGGAGCCACCGCATTTACCCGGATTTCCTGTTTCACCAGTGATAATGCCAGTGATCTTGTGAAAGAAAGGATTGCTCCTTTGGTTGCAGAATAGTCAAGCAGCGTAGGATGCCCCTCAAATGCTGTAATCGATGTGGTATTGATAATGCTGCTTCCTTTTCCCATATGTCGTAAAGCTGCTTTGCTCATAAAAAAGCAGGAGAACATATTGCTTTCAAAGGTATGGTAAAACTGCTCCTTGGTAATCTCCTGAATGCTGTTTCTCGGGAATTGGACACCGGCGTTATTGACCAGGATATCCACTTTACCAAGTTGGTTTACCACCTGTTCCACAGCCTCATTACAGTGCTGCTCTTCTTTTAAATCGGCAGCAATATTCAGGCACCGTCTTCCCGTGCTTTCTACTATTTTCTTTGTCTCACCGGCATCATTATTCTCATTTAGATAAAGAATCGCTACATCTGCCCCTTCTTTTGCATAGGCTAATGCGACAGCACGTCCAATCCCACTGTCGCCGCCAGTGATAAGCGCCACTTTATCCTGAAGTTTTCCGGAGGCCTTATAATTCTCATTATCATACTTAGGCTGCGGATTCATCGTTGATTCTTTTCCCGGCTGTTTATCCTGATGCTGCGCCGGGAACACGTCTTTTTTCGGGTTTTCCATTCTTATCAAACTCCTTTTCCAGATGATTTCATTGCCATATGGCAATTTCCATTAGCATGCCCGCTGATTCCCATTTTTAGTAAAGTATTTAATGGTTACTATTCGCAGACCATAGGGCTGTGAAAGTAAAATACAATGTGTATTTTATCCATTTCAGGGAATAATACAGCTATGTTTCTACACCATGCAGCAGAAAGGGATTCTTATGAGCAGCCTGAAATCATTGAAAAAAATATATGACAAATTAAAAAGTGACCGGATCAGAGGTACGCTTTTGGCAACTGCTGAGTACCTTGGTATGCCAAAGGATATCGTCAGGATGGACACAAATGGTTACTGCAATATTCGTTGTATTATGTGCAATCAGTCCAGCCGAACGGCAAAAAAACAGTTCATGCCGCTTGATAATTATAAAAAGATTATAGATACCTTTGCATCTACTACCAGAATGCTGTATCTCTCATGCGCTTATGAACCTTTGATCACTCCTCATTTTTCCGAATACTTAGCATATGCAAAACAAAAAAGGATTCCTCATGTTTCATTTTGTACCAATGCACTGTTATTAAATAAGGAATTAATTACCTGCATGGTAGATTTGCAGATTGATGAAATCATCATTTCTTTTAATGGCTTTTGCGAATCCGATTACAACCGGATTATGGAAGGTTCCAACTATCAGCGTGTCTGTGCAAACTTAAAGGCTTTGTGTGAGTATAAAAGAGAAAAAAATGCAGCAAAGCCTCATATCCGGCTGAATACCGTTCTGCTAAAATCTAATTTAGAGCATACCGGGCAGATATTTGACTTTTTAGTGGAATATGACATAGATACCGTGCAGTTTCGGGAGCTGATGCTGCTGACAGATCAAAACAATTCTGACGCAGTAAAAGAAGAAATGCTATCCAACCTTACACCGGCTGAATACGAAGAAGTTGTCCATAATATAAATATTCTTACTGAAAAACTTAAACTTGCAGGCAAAGAAATTATTCTTCCCGCTGCCTTTTGGGAGTATAAACAACAAGAACAACCCTTAGCTGCTCCTGCACCATCCGATTCACCATCGGGTACAACATCCGATACGCAATCCGGTGCAACACCTGATATATCATCTGGTACAACACCTGATATACCATCCGATACACCGCCGGTACAGTCGGAACAAAATCTAAATTTACAAAAAAAGCACAATTCCTCAAAAAGCAGTTGTTCCATTCCCTGCTTTTCTTATTGGATTGACCGGGATGGCGGTGTACGGGTATGTGGATTTGATGACAATGGCATCATCGGTAATGCTCTGTTGCAATCCTCAAAGGAATTAAAAGCCCGTAGAAAAGCCTTTCAGAAAATGGCTCTTTCCGGCGAATGCAGCCGTGAGCTTTGTACTATGAATATCGACTCGTCGAAAGTTCTATAAAAAATGATTATGTCATGCTGTCAATTCACTATAGGTGTTACTATTCACAGCCCATAGGGCTGCGAATAGTAACACGCTTCGCGATGCACAGAAATTATGCATTCTGCATAATTTCGCGCTAGCAATCCTCGGATTTTCTGTGACTTCCGCTTTGCTTCACTCACAAAAAATACCTCGCGGGATAGTGGCACTGAACAGTAACCTATAGGTCTCTTTTTGTTATTCATTTTTATCAATATCTTGCATGATATCTTCTGATATAAGATAATTTTTCATTTTTTCTTTTTTCTGCAGATATTCGGTTCGGATTTCCTGATTCACTGCTTCAATTTCCTGCCTTAGTCCATCTGCCGAAAGCCGCACAGCACCAGAACCCCAGATGATCAACTGTTCTAATCGGTCAGAAGTAGCAACCGTTACCTGATATTGTTTGCCTATTTTTTTAACTGCTTTGGCAATATACTGATCTGCTGTCTCTGCCTGCCGGGTATAAACTATATGGATATTCTTGTATACCTGCACATCTTCCTTGTGTCCTTCCACCCTATAAGCATCAAATACCAGAATTACCGTATGTTTTTTATATCCCTGGTAATTGCAGAGAATCTCACAAAGCCGGTCTCTTGCCCCGGTAATATTTACTTTTGCCAGCTCTTTTAATTCTTCCCATGCAAAAATAATGTTATATCCATCAACCAAAAGATATTCCTCTTGTATCGCTCTGTGCTTAGGCGGACGCAGCTTCTCTTGCTTCACCGGAGCCGCTGTGTTTTCTTTACGGAAAATCCGCCTTTTATCACTTGTCCCATATGTACGAACAAAAATCTCTTCCAGCTCTTTATCATCATATGCTTGTGTGCGGGGTGCTGTATTCTCCCGGAACTTTTCCGGTGTCATACCTTTACGGTTTTCCTCCTGTTCCGATACACTTCTGCATTCCAGATGCATATGTTTTTCAACCTCGTCCCAGGGAACTGAAAAACCGGCTCCGTGAGCGCAGAATACCGATCCAGTGGGATTTTCTGTATCCTGCTCTGAATCATATCCTATCGTTTCAATGATTTCTTCTGCATTGTGGCATGCTTCATATCCTTTGAATGAACAAAATAGTTTACCTTCCCCATGGGTATAGGATATTACTTCCATTTGATAATCGCGCATATCCGAAACAGGGGCTGAACCGGTGATGATTGCCCACTCACCTTCTATTATCGGCGGTGAAAAGGATCCTGACATCTTCTGAATATCGGAAAGCGCTCGTCCAACCTTATCTGCCGGAATTTCCAGGCGATAATCATATACTGGTTCCAACAAAATATTTTCGGCTTTTTTTAATCCCTGCCGCACTGCCCGATAGGTTGCCTGCCTGAAGTCCCCGCCTTCCGTATGCTTTTGATGGGCCCTCCCGGCCACCAGGGTAATCTTTATGTCTGTAACCTCTGAGCCGGTAAGGACTCCCCGATGTTTTTTCTCCTGCAGATGGGTCAGGATCAACCGCTGCCAATTCTTATCCAGCATATCCTCACTGCATTCACTTTGATATTGCATCCCACTGCCGGTCTCACCGGGCTCTAATAATACATGAACTTCTGCATAGTGGCGGAGCGGTTCAAAATGTCCTACCCCTTCCGCCGGTTTTTGAATCGTCTCTTTGTATACAATACTGCCGGCGCAAAAAGTTACTGCTGTATCAAACCTTTCGGCTATCATGCTTTGCAGAATCTCAATTTGAACCTCCCCCATTACCTGGGCATGGATTTCCCCGGATTGCTCTTCCCACATAATACGCAGTTGGGGCTCCTCTTCTTCCAGCTGGCAAAGCTTTCGATACATGCCATGCACATCACAATCATCCGGTAATTGTACGCGGTAAGTTAACACGGGCTCAAGCATTGGCTTTTCAGATTCCTGTTCATTACCAATTCCTTCACCCGCATAAGTTCCGGAAAGTCCGGTAACAGCACAGATACTCCCCGCACCAGCTTCATTTGCTGTTTGATACTGTTCACCGGAATAAATGCGGATCTGATCTACTTTTTCATTCCATTGTTCCCCAGTCCCGGTCACTCCCGTAAGCAGCATCTTCACTTTCAGGTGCCCACCGGTTACCTTCAGATGGGTAAGACGATTTCCCTGACCATCTCTGGCAATCTTATACACCTTAGCACCAAATACATCCGGATATGTACGATTTTCCATATACATTTCAAGCCCTGCCAGAAGTGTTTCAACGCCCCACATCTTCAAAGCTGACCCAAAGTAGCAGGGAAATACTTTCCGCCGGCTTATCATTGCCCGAATATCATCTGTCGGAATTTCTCCCTGCTCCAAATACAGCTCCAATACAGCTTCATCACACATGGCCAGATTTTCATAAAGTACCAAATCTGTGTCTGCCGTAAAGTCCAGGCACCTTTCATCCAATCGCATCTGCACTTCTGCCATCAGCTTCTCTTTATCTGCTCCAGCCAGATCCATTTTATTGATAAATAAAAATGTCGGAATGTGGTATCGTTTTAGTAAATTCCATAAAGTAGTCACATGCCCCTGTATGCCGTCGGTTCCGCTGATAACCAGGATAGCATAGTCAAGCACTTGCAGTGTCCGCTCCATCTCAGCCGAAAAATCTACATGTCCCGGCGTATCCAGCAGGGTGACTGAAGTCTCCCCAAAGGAAAACCGGGCCTGCTTTGAAAATATTGTAATTCCCCGTGCCCGCTCCAACTCATAAGTATCCAGGAATGCATCTTTGTGGTCTACTCTGCCGGCTTTTCGAATTGCGCCGGTGAGATACAGCATACTCTCTGCCAGAGTTGTTTTGCCTGCATCCACATGCGCCAATATTCCAATTACTTGATTCTTTATCTTCATCCTCTGTTTAGTCCTTTCAGGTGTTCCCCATCACTCAAAAGATATTGTAATTCTACTTTTGTTATTGTTGAAATATGTTTTTACTTATACCGCAATATAAGGACATATGTCTCCTCTCGCTTAGATATCTCAGATTCTTTTAGAAGCCGGAAATCAGTTCCGGCTATGATCTGTTTTACAAAATCTCTATCGTGAGAATATAAGACTACCAGCGCCCCTGCCTTTATATGTTGGGGAACCTTATGGAAAAATTGTTTATAAATGATAAATATCTCTTCTTCCGTAGTCCGCCCGATTTTAAACGGCATATCCGTAATAATCTCATCAAATAGATAGTCATGGGTAAACCTAAAAAAATCACGATTAATATAATGGGTAATCTGTCTTGCCGCGGCAGTATTCCCGCCGGCTTTCAAAATGGCATCTTCCTGAATATCTATGCCATACATGGTATTTGCCCGCACTGCCTTATGCCGCTCAATCAGCATAGTTCCCACACCACAGAATGGATCCAGGACTTGTGCATCTTCTTTCATAAACTCTCTGGAAAGTGCCACAGACAGCGCTGCATTTACAGGTTTGATACTGGTTGGAATGACTTCTTTTCTATAGGTAAACCGCTTATCCTTTAATGTGAATAATTTTATCATGATATTGCAATTTCCCTGCTTGTTTTCAATCAGACGAATTTCAAATTCATAATTATCTGTACTATTAATCAGTTGCCGCTTTGATAATTTTTCAATCCGGAGCGCCAACTTTTTGAGAAATATACTCTTTTCTCCTAATGACCTTTTCGATTTCATTTCCAAACGAAAATAATAAGGTGCCTCACCATCATGGGTATCTGCTAAAAACAAAAGCAGCCCGGAGTTCATGATTGTTTCAGCTGCTGCCGACGAATCCATCGGACACGCGATCATCCCTGGGATCATAAATAGTAATTCATGATAAATACGGATTTTGTTCATCCAATTGAGATTCGTAACCTTTGCCATCACTCCGGCACCAACGGATTTTATTTTTGCATTTGGTTCTAATGCCAGTAGTTCTTCACCTACAACGTCTGTAAAATTTCGATTCGCAAGCAGTACAATATTATATGGATCATTCCATCCGGTAAATGTATGCGCAGATACTCCTTCTATATGGACTATCAGGGATGACAATTCCCGCATTTCTTCCATGATGTGTTTCTCATTTTCTCTTGTTAGTTCTGCAGTTTTCAGAATCTCTAACTGCTCCTTTATATCTTCCTGGTAAATATGATAGTCAAATTTCCCAACCGCGGACAGATAGGAACTCTTCACAAACCGTTGGGACTCATTTTTATATGCCTCCCAGATAGGGCGCAGAAATTTCTGTTGCCCTAAATCTCCCATCAGCAGTGCTGCATTCTTTCGGGTCTTGGCATCTTCCGACTCCAGCAGCGCAATTAATTTCTCTTCATTATCTTTTATTAAATTCTGCAGTATCTGCAAATTATTACTGTCTTTTATAGCTTGTCTGATTTTACTGAGGCTTTGCCTTATCTCTTGACCTTTTAGGATATTTTCCCATTCTTTTTTAAACATATTTCTCCTTACCTGAAGCTCCCCATGCCTAAAGGCAGAGGGTTCTTAAGTACTGACAAACTTCCAAATATACTCGAAAGCATATAAGACTGATTTGTTTCCCTAAGACTTTCACTACCAAGAACACCTTCGCGCTCATTAACGATAGTATATCGCCCGTTTCAAGACGAATTGTTTATGGTTTTTATATTGCAATGCTGCTTAAATTTTTATTGCCGCTTAATCTCTTCACTTCTGCATCATGCAGTCTCATAAAATCATCAAATCTGGCATCACACTTTTCTTTGCTGATGCTTTTTAAATCCTCGTTGATATTCATGATCAAAAACGCAGAGTACATATCCCTCTGCACTTTTGATCCATCGATCATATCCCACCGTTCGGATAACTTTTTCTTTTTATAACTATCTTCCATATGGTTGTACTGGCTTGCCTTTGCGCTCCATGTGTCAATTTTTATCAATTGGCTGCCATGATACTTTAATTTCCTGTCAATGATGGTCAATAACATAGCGGGCGCTTTGTTTGCTAAACTCTTCCCAAAACGCTTCTTTTTGTTTGGTTTTCCTGTTTTCTCATTAATGGTTGTCTTTTTTGCCCTCTTTTGCAATCCTTTATAATTCATTGTTTCAACATGGATCCTGTCTCCTTTTAAAATGATTTCATTTGCCAGGCATTCATGCTGGTATTTTCTCACATCTACCTGTTTCCGATAGAGCTCCCTAAGCTTTTTCTGTGTCTGTTTATATTTGTTTGAGTTCACCCAGATAACCCTTTTACTGCCTTGTTTCCTTATGGTGCCATCACTATTATAATTGTCAGAGTTGTTTGCCCGCCTCTGTCTGTCCAGCTTTCTTAATAACCTGCATTTTTCATTTTCTATATTTTGTACCCTGTCAGCCAATTCATAGATCTTCACATCTGTCCGGCTTGATACTGCTATCGTCTGGGTCCCGATATCAAGCCCTACATCCCCGTGGGTCATGGGATTTCCCGTCTCTACGTTTTTCTTTGTTTTGATTGGCGGACGCCCCTTGAATACGAGCTGGATATAATATCTGCACTTCCCTTTTATGAATTTTCTAACGATCCTGCAATATGCGATCTCACTTAGCATTGCCTGATGTTCATAATCATTATTGCTGTCTGTTTTCACAGGCATCTTAAGCCCATTCCAGACGATCTTCCCATCCCGGAACCTTATTCCTGCCTTATTGGATTTTCCTTCCATGGAATTTAATTCCCCAAACTTTTTATAATGAATACATTCGCCTTCCCCAAACAATAATTTTTCATATGCCTTCCATAAATTTGTGGCTATCTTTTGTGCCGTGAAGCTGTCTATGTTCTGCTTGAAATGCTTCTGCATGTTTTTAACATTGTCGTGAAAGGAATACTCGTTCAGGCCATGCTGTTTATATGATTCATTGAGTGATCTCAAAAGTTCCTTTTTTCTCCCGGGATCATTTTTATCTGATCGATGCAATTCAGAAAGTTCAGTTTTTGCCAAACGGTACTTTTTTGTTTTTATCATCTCCCTGTATCTGTTCTGCGTGATCTTGACCAGTGCATTGTATATCTTTCTGCCAATCTCAAAACGCTTATCTAAAATATCTTCCTGATAGGTTTCCGTCACCAATGGGAATTGCACTATAAAATGCAGCACTAATATTCATCTCACTTTCTTTGGGATGTTTTTTGGTTTTTCGCAATCAAAACGAACTTCTGCCTTTTATCAATTTGATCGCTTTATGCACTCCCTATTGCGGGTCTGCCTCAATCAATAAGTGCACATGGTCTGGCATGATCTCCATTTCGATTATTTCAACATTTATTTCTGAACAGGCTTCGATCATTATTTCTTTTAGTTTTGTTTCTATTTCACCTACCAATACTTTTCGCCTGTACTTCGGACACCATACCACATGATATTTGCATGAGTAGACAGTGTTATTGTTTGATTTATATTCCATAATTGTATCATATCGCGCTTCTCCATGTAATACAAGACAACTTTTGCTTTTAATTATGTATAAAAACCGTAGCTTATATCCCCATTGCTAAAGCAAGAGGCTTTACGCTACATCTGGTAATTAATATAGTATTCCTATCTTATCATGAACATGTAGAGAATCCAATACCATCTTTTTATAACTATTTCCCATAAGACATTCATTATGAAATCGCAATAAAAATAAAAACTGCACCAACCATGAAATGTTGATGCAATTCTATACACGTTTGATAAACTGGTATTTGGCACTTAGCTACCAGATAAACGGGATAAGTCGATACTTAACCTTTTTAGTATATTCTACATATCCAGTTAATGCTTCTCTCAATACAGCTTCCTCATTCTTAATCCGCTTAACTACTAAAAATGGATAAATCAGAAAAATGATAAAAGAATACACAGAGCCTAAAATAAATGGTATTGATAAAAATAGAAATACGGTCACAAAGTACATTGGATGTCTTACAATTCCATACAAACCTGTATCAATAACTTTTTGGTTTTCCTGAACTTCGATTGTTCTTGACAAGTACGCATTTTCCCTCATGACTTCTGCATATAGTCCATATGAGATCAAAAAGATTATAACCGCTGCTATGATTACCCAATCAGGCAGTTTGCTCCAACTATATCTAAAATCTAATGCCGCAACCACAAAACTACCTACAAACATTAACAGAGATAAACCAATAACCTGCTTTTGTTCCGTTTCTTCTTCCTTTACATTCAATCGTTTTGTAAGTAAATTAGGTGACTTTAGTAATAGAATTAGCCCTGCTATAAACATAGGGATAAAAAGCACCCCCATAAAGAGCCACGCATTCCAATAATGTATTGTCCCTGCCGGCAAAATTAATAATATACTAACCAATATTAACCCCATAAGAAATTTTGTAATTGCTTGAATCAATAACTTGCTTTGCATGACTTATCCTCCTATATAAAATCATCATAGTTATATATCTCTTTTTTCACTCTTCCTCCTGTGTTAACTCCGTGTTTAATTATCATCTGCGAATGTCATATGACAAAGTCCCTCTCCATTATATATACGCTAATGTTTCAAAGACCTTATATTAAATCACATCAATATTGTACCATATCTCTTATTTTAAATATACTTTATAGTTAATTAAAGAGTACGCCGCCTTTCAGGGCGGGCATACATACATACATACATATATAAAAACTGCACCAACACATGAAAAGTTGATGCAGCCTTTACAATCCTTTGTATTATGCAGTTTTCTTAAAATTTACCTTCTCAAGGTGTTTTCCCTTACTTTTCATTCTGTTCAAAGTATCTTTTTATTTTATCTTATATGCACCTTAAAGCCCTGACAATATCACGTAATCCCTCTTCAATGTCGTGGATTCCTTCGCAAATGTCTCTTAGACCTTCGTTTATTCTAAAGTTAAGGATGTCTTCCAGACCTTCGCAAATGTCTTGAATCCCTTCTCTGATATCATTAATGCCTTCATTGATTCTCTGTCTGGCTCTGCCGCTGATTTCAAGTCCTTTTAATCCTTCCATGATATCTTTCAGACCTTCTTCGATATCCCCAAGTCCTTCCCGAATGTCCCTTTCTCCTTCGCGGATGTTATTTCTCCTGATATCACGGACACCTTCACAGATGTCTCTAATTCCTTCTCTTATATCACGGATTCCTTCACGGACTAATCTTATATCTCTGTGTTGATTACAACAATTACTCATAGTTTTCATCTCCTTTTAATTATTACATTATAAAATATTCAGGAAATACGAAAATGCTCATAATATGTCGTAATAAATCTGATTATGTCGACGTATGAATCAGCTTACTGCAGAAAATTCCCGCTTCTTAACACAAAAACCAGGAGGCAAATGCCACATTCACCTGCCTCCTTCTCACCATTCGGTACAATTTTCACCCTTTCGGATTAAACCTTAAGCATTTGCTCGTTTTGAAAAAAACCTTCCCAGGGATCATTTTCATGTATTCGCATAAGTGCTTCTGCCATACCTATGCCGTCAGGAGCAACTTCGTCCAGTTCATCCCAGGCGATCGGCATTGACACACTGGCCCCTTTCCTGGCTCTGAGGGAATAGGGCGCAATGCTTGTTGCGCCTCTGCCATTTCGAATCCAATCGATAAATATCCTGCCTGCGCGTTTCGCCTTCCTGACATTGCTTGTATATCGGTCAGGCCATTTATGTTCCATGACCTGGGCAACTTGTTTTGCAAAATCGTGAAACCCATTCCAGGTTATAGACGGCTTTAACGGAACAACTACATGATATCCTTTTCCACCACTGGTCTTAAGATAGGATTGCAGCGAAAGTTCCGAGAGAATGTTTTTAACATCCCGAACACCCTGACGTATCCTGTCAAGCTCCATCCCTTCATCCGGATCCAGGTCAAACACCATCACATCGGGCTTTTCAAGCTGACTGACGCAGCTTCCCCAAGTATGAAATTCCAAAGTGCCCATCTGCACTTCCGAAATGAGTCCTGCCACATTTTCAATATAGAAATACTCCTCCGCTTCTCCGCTATTGGAGGTAATCGGCACCGTAATAACCCCTTTACTGTCTGAACTTGGATGCTTCTTATAAAAGCACGTCTGCGATATCCCCTTAGGGCAGCGTACTGTCGTAAGAATCCTGTCGCTTATATACGGCAGCATACGTTCTGAAACCGCTGCATAATACCGGGCTACGTCTGCTTTAGTGATTGTTCCATCATCATACAACACCTTGTCCGGCTTGGTGATTTTTATGCCTTCTATTAAGATGCTATTGTCATCTCTGTCCACTTGCGCCTCCGCTTCTTTGACATCAGGCCGAAAACTTATCTCCGCTGCCGCCTTTTCTCTTTTCACATCCCTGGGAAACTTGTCAGTTCGGATACCCTTGAAACTTGCATGCCTTAACAGGTTATCCCTGGTCCATTCAGCAAATTTAATCTCTGCAACCACCTCCGGTTCAAGCCAGATAACTTTTTCTCCCGGTTTAAGCTCCGGTAAAATAGAAAAAGACGAATTCAGCTTCTTTATGTTCGCAAATTTGTCTTCAAGAATCTTCATGTCAGACTGGCTCATCCCAGTCCCGGCCCGTCCGGCATATACCAAATCTTCACCTTCATAGACGCCAAGAAGAAGAGAACTTATTCCACTTGTCCTTTTGTCGGAAAGCGTATAACCGCCAATGACAAATTCCTGCCGTTTCTCACATTTAATTTTAATCCAATCACCATTTCTGGTTCCGCTGTACAAGGAATTCTCTTTTTTCCCCACGATCCCTTCCATACCGGCTCCGCAAGCTGCTGCAAAGGCTTCTTTTCCGTTTCCTTTGACATGACGGCTAAAGTAGAGATTCCCGGGGCATTCCTGCATCAGATTTCTAAGTATTTCTCTGCGGTCAGTCAAATAACTGCCTCGCAGGTCTCTGCCATCCAGGGCAAGAAGATCAAAGATAATATATGTCAGATTCTTAGTCTTTGGGTTCCTGTAATAGTCCTGCAGTGCCTGGAAATCAGTTTTACCCAGTTCATCTATAACCGCTATTTCTCCATCCAGGACAATTGCCCTGCCGGCGGCAAGATCGATCAAGGACACAGCAACTTCATAAAACTGTTTTGTATAGTCGTTACCATTCCTGGTAATCAGCCTGGCCGTGTTACCTTCCACAAATGCAACGATTCTATAACCATCATATTTCAATTCATAGAGCCACTCTTCACCTTCGGGCACAGTATGAACTAATTTAGCAAGCTGTACATCGACTTTGTCGAAAGGGTTCCTGATGATTCTCTCGGCTTCTCCCTTCTCAATCTCTAACATAGTACGTCCTGTTCTGATGCTAGTGGTAAATTCCGTAATTCCGGCACTGTCTTTAGCATAATCATCTTTTTCTTTCAGCAAAAGCCAATTGTTCTTCATCTCTCCTGCCCCTGCTTTTAAACGCACCAGTGCCCATTTCCCCTTTAGTCTTTTCCCTTTCAGAATAAACTTCAGCATACCTGAGTGCAGCCCCTCTTCCACATTCCCATAGGGCTCCCAGGCACCTTCATCCCAGAGCATAACAACTCCTCCACCGTATTCTCCTTTGGGAATCGTCCCCTCAAAGTTCCGATAATCCAGAGGATGGTCTTCCACCTGTACGGCAAGTCTTTTATCATGAGTATCATAGGAGGGACCTTTGGGCACAGCCCAACTCAAAAGCACTTCATTCCATTCCAGGCGGAAATCATAATGATCTTTGCGGGCCAGATGGTGCTGGACGACAAATCTCAAGCTCTCCTCTGTATTTTCTGCTAATCCTTCCGGCTCAAAGGTTTTATCGAAATTTCTTTTTTCATTATATTCATTTAGTTTATCCAACATAATCAAGCCGATTCCTTATCCCTCTGCGCTTTTTCCACGCTGGCTTTAAGCGTCTCCATGAGATCGATAACCTTACTGGGACCTTCTGAGGCCGGAGCGATAATTTCCTTGCCGGAAATTTTTGTCTCTATAAGACCACGGAGTTTTTCCTGATATTCGTCTTTATATTTTGATGCATCAAAGGGAGTATCCATAGAATTAATCAATACCTTTGCCATATCCAGCTCCTGCTCAGATATTTCAGGCTTGGTGTATGGCTTTTGCAGCGCTTTGACTTCAGCAGCATAGAACATGGTGGAAATGAGGATTCCATCCGCCCGTGGGATGATCGCCATTAATGTGTCACTGGCCCCCATAACTGCCTTGCCAATGGCAATCTTTTGTTCCAGCATCAGGGCTGAACGAAGCAGTTCAAAGGCTTTTTCTCCCCCTGCTTCGGGAACCGCCTGGTATGTCTTCTCATAGTAGACTGGGGATATCTGATTAAGCCTCGCAAAATGCAGGATCTGAATGGATTTTTCTTTTTCAGTCTTGATTTTTTCAATATCATCCTCTGTGATAACGACATATTTGTCCTTATCATATTCAAAACCCTTGACGATATCCTCTGTTTTCATTTCCTTGCCGCAATGGGCGCATGTTTTCTTATACCGGATGCGGCTGTTATCTTCTTTATGAAGCTGGTTAAAATGAATATCATTATCCTGTGTAGCCGTGTACATGGCAATTGGAATTGCAACCATGCCAAAAGTTATTACTGATTTACGTGATATCATATGCAAACACCTCCAGGATATTATTGTTGCCAACTGCATCCGGAGTATTCATAAAGGCATTAATAATGCCGGCAAGTCATTTGTACGATAATTGCGTCATCTTTCATAAGAACCCTATATTATTAAAAATAAATATTCACCTTTGTTCCCTTTTTTTGTGTGGATTCATATACAAGAGATCCTTTATGCTGTTTCATAATCTCATGGCACAAGTGTACTCCTTGTCCATATCCATGTGTTTTTTCTGCTTTAACCGTAAGATTTTTATTAAGAGCATTTAATATATCTTTATCTATAAAATCATCTTTATTTTCAAGAATAATTCTACTTTCTGAAGCATGCAATATAATTTCTCCGCCAGATCTTTCTGCATTAGAAATCAAATTTCGCATTAAAGTTTGTATCAGCATCTTATCACCATAGATATTTTGAGTTGTCGGTTGAATTCGTAAATTGGGGTATTCTTCTGTTAATTCTTCAAATAACTGCTGTAAAGAAATTTTAGTTTTATTAATCTCTCCTTCACGGATATTACCCATAATTAATAGTTTATCTATAATTTCCTGCATATTGCGGGCTTCTTTCAAAATATA
>Ga0153940_1000542_pt1 | contig 18845 bp, 17 predicted proteins | sample TSNJ024MetaG_FD_104736 | JGI IMG/M metagenome (GOLD analysis project Ga0153940, IMG submission 104736) | Attine ant fungus gardens microbial communities from New Jersey, USA - TSNJ024 MetaG | ecosystem: Host-associated > Fungi > Mycelium > Unclassified | place: USA: New Jersey, Brendan T. Byrne...
GCTCGCCGATCTCGTCCACAATCGACGCTGATATCTCCGGGTCGAGAATCAGCGTATACTTGCCCGTCCGGAGCGGCTTGCCTCCCAAAACACGCGCGGTGCGGCCGACCGCCATGCGAGCGTACGCCGCGCCGTCCAGATCTTCCACAAATCGCGCGCTCTTTCCGTAAGCGCCCATCTCGAAGCTCTCGCCGTCTCCGAGGACCACCGCCGCGCCGCAGGAGACCGCTGTCGATTGTCTCCAGCCGCATGCGCCCGCGCTCGACGCGTAAAACGATTCGCCGAACCCGTCGCCCCAAGACGCGGAACGCACCGACACAACCCGCGGGTCAGCGGCCCTCGCAGCCTCGGTCATCTCAAGGCAGCGGCGCATTCTTTCCTCGGGGGCGACGCCGTCGGCGACCGTCTCGTCGAACAGATCGAGAGAGTCGTCGCGTTCGAGCTCGCCCTCATATAGTGTTATCCCCTCTTCCGGCTCGGAATTGGCGCAATTGGCCAGGCTCCACGACACCAAATCAGCCGGCGCGGCGCGGTCGAAGCGGTTGCCGAAGGCCACGCCCTGGCGTCCGCCCTCGCCGATCACGCGTATGCCTATTCCGCCCGAGAGGCCGTAGGAACAATCCTCGGGCTGTCCGTCCCGCAATTCAAGCTCATACGATGTGCTGAAGCTGTACAGTAAATCCGCTCCGCGCGCGCCGCCCTTTTTCGCCCGCTCCAGCATCCATGAGGCGAGCGCTTCGATCTCAATGCGGCTTGGCTGCTTTGTACTCACTGCGCGAACGCCTCTTTAACGATCTCAGCCGCCCCGCGCACCGCAGCCTCGTCAAGTCCGAAGTGCGTGACCATGCGCACGCGCCGTTCGCCCGCTTTGCCGATCAAAAGCCCTTTTGCGCCGCAGCGCGAAAGAAGCGCGTCCGCATTCGGTTCTCCGGAACGGAGCGTAAAATAGACCATGTTAGTACGTGCCGGAACCTCGTCAACCCCGATACCGGCATTGGTCAGCAAGTCAGCGAGCAGCGCCGCGTTCGCGTGGTCTTCCTTTAGGCGTCCGCGCATATCACGCAGCGCGATAAGCCCCGCCGCGGCGGCAATACCCGATTGGCGCTGTCCTCCGCCCAAGCTCTTGCGGTATTTACGGGCCTTCGCGATGAACTCGGCGCCGCCGCAGAGCATCGAGCCCATCGGCGCGCACAGCCCCTTCGAGAGGCATATCTGAAGCGAATCCACCTCTGACGCGTAAGCCTTCACGTCCGCGTCGAAATAGGCGCAGGCGTCGAAGATACGCGCTCCGTCGAGATGAACCCTCATCCCCATCCTCCTTGCCTCGCGGGCAGGGACAGCAAGGGCTTCGGGCGTGGCAGGGACGCCTCCCGCGCTGTTGTGCGTGTTCTCAAGCGTCAGAAGCGTGGTCTCCGCGTAGTGGACGTTGCCTCCTCCGAGAAAAGCTCCGTGAAGCGACTCCGTCGTGGGAACGCCGGAGGAGTCGTCGAGCGGGAAGGGCATCAGCCCCGCGAACATCGCGATTCCGCCGCCTTCGTTCTTCCAGGTGTGCGAACCAACACCCATCATCACGCCCTGCCCCCGCTCGCAGTGAGACAGCAGCGCCAGCAGGTTGCCCATGGTGCCCGAGCATGCGTAGAGCGCCGCCTCCATGCCCGTCAGCTCGGCTGCGTAAGCTTGTAATTCGTTGACCGTGGGGTCGTCGCCGTATACGTCGTCTCCTACCTCAGCGCGCGCCATAGCCTCGCGCATGGCCTCGGTCGGCTTTGTCACCGTATCGCTTCTGAAATCCAAATTCTCCACTTCGAATACGCCTCCCCGGTTTTATTCGTCGAATTCTAACTATTCTATTGTACGCCAAGCCTCGCCCACGGCAGGAAGTCTTCCGGAACCTGAACGCCCAAATCGGCCCCCGGACGGGCCGCGCCGTGAAAATCCGAGCCCGCGGTGGGAAACAGCCCGTGGTTATCCGCGGCACGGAGGTACGCAAGCGCGTCCTCGCCTCTCGCGTGGGGCGAGAGGCACTCGAGGCCCCACAGGCCCGCTTCTTTCAGTTCGCAAAGCAATCGGTCAAACCCATCTCCCTCGAGACCGGTAAGAGACGGGTGCGCCAGCACGGGCAGGCCCCCCGCTTCTTTGATTATACGGACGCAGTCGGGCGGCGAATAGCCCTCACGCCCGACATACGCCGGAGCGCCCTTGCCGATATACCGCGCAAAGGCGGCGCTTTGGTCGCGAACATAGCCCTTGCGTATCATCGCACAAGCAAAATGGGGGCGCGCGATAACCCGCCCCCCCGCTTCACGTTCTACGTCTTCCATTGTGATATCCAAGCCCATCCCGCGTAGTTTTGCGCAGATTTCCCTGTTTCGCTCGTTTCGGCAACCGATAATTCGCTCAAGCGCTCGCTCAAGCGGCCGCATATTCAGCATTCGGTAGCCCAGGATATGAATCGTCCTCTCGCTTTTCGCGGACAGCTCGACGCCCGTCACCGAGCGCACCGAACGCTTCGCGCACGCGGCGGAGAAAGCACCCGCGCCCTGCGTCGTGTCGTGATCAGTCAGGGCGATCAGGGCAATACCGCGCCTCGCCGCAAGCCGCGCAAGCTCGTCCACCGAACAGGTGCCATCCGAAAACGTACTGTGGACGTGTAAATCAATTCTTATCATGCTGTATCGATAATCATTCCTCTTCTTCCAATAACTCCGTGATGTCGAATAGCAGAGCAAGATCAAGCAGAACGATGAGCCTGCCGTCTTCCATCTTCGCCACGCCCGTGACGTAGTTCGCGCTGATGTCTCCCGCGCCTGACATATCGGATGTTTCGACCAGCGAATCGGGCACGGTCTTGACCTCTCGCACCGCGTCGACAAGAACGCCGAACTGAATGCCCTCGAACTCGGCAACGACGATGCGCGACTCGCCGGAGTGCCCTGTGGCGGAACCGCCCATTTTGATCGCGCAGTCCAGCACGGGGATCACCGTCCCGCGCAGATTGATCACCCCGCGCACATAATGCGGGGCGTTCGGGACGCGTGTGATTCGGGGAGGCACGTGTACAATCTCGCGCACCAAATTAACCGGCAAACCGCAATGCTCCCCCACCAGGTCAAACACGAGTAGCGTTCGCACCTGTTCCATTTTCTCCGTATCTCCGCGATCAAGGGCCGTGTCAGCCATCTACATAACCTCCCGCATCACATGGATAGCAAGAATATGTTACGCTTTGTTCTGTTACTCAGGTGACCCACGACATTATTACACAAAATCCAACAGGTTTCAAACAAGCTATACCCGTTAATCAATTATTTTTCCCCGCCGGAAACGATCCTTTTTTGGAGACGGACGGCACACGCCTTGCCGAGTCGCGCCGTTCGAACTCCGCGATGACATAAGACAGAACCACCGCGAAGAAATACAGAACCTGACGGCTGGCCGTTGATCTTGGCCTCATAGAGTGAGACTCCGTAACGAGAACGCCGAAGCGCCTCCCGCCGAGGTGCAGGGGCGCGCAAAGAGCCGACCGCGCTTTGAATTTGGACGGCAGGAAGTGCGCCGTGCTGCAAGGGTCGCTGAAGCTTTCGAGCTTGAGCGAGGTGTGGCAGCTGATGTAAAATGTCGCGTCGGAGGGGACTTCGGTTCCGATCTCGTAGGCGTTTGTCGCGGCAACGATCTTAAACGTGTCCGTCTCTTTGTTCCAAAGCAGCAGCGCGATGTGGCGGAAGAATCCTTTGCCTCGAAGCGCCCTCACCGCCAGCGCGCAAACCCCTTGCGTGGAATCGAGCTTTGACGATTCCTCGAAAAAAACCGTGATCATCTTTCCCACTCTGGCGGGATAACTCTTATAGAAGAGCAAAACCAAAGAGGGCAGCGCGAAGGTCGAAAAAAGGATCACGGCCCGCCACAGAGGGAGGCCCGAGACCCCGATCGCCAAAAGAAACAGCGACCCAATCAGCGCGAAGCAGGCTAAACCACTGAAATTTGTGGAAGCAAGCAGCAGCGGAAAGGAGACAAGGGCGGCAAGCGGCAGGATATCCGGCATCGACAGATATACCCCCGTTATAAACACGCCCGATAAAAAAACGAACACCGAAGCCGGCAGTGCGATCTCGCGTAAAATGGCCAAGGTATTTGACTTCGGCGGGCGTTCTTTCTCTTGATTTTCGTTTATTTCCACTAAGAGTGCCTCCTGTCTGACTTGTGAGCGTTAGCAGTGCTATTATATATGAGATTGACAGATTCTTCAGTATTTGTCGATTAAAATAACCTGTCAGGAGGGAATCAATGTGCCGAAAAAGGAAAAACTCGTGGAATCACTCGAGCTGATCAGCGCAAGATTGCTCGAGGCGATCACGGCCAACAACCAAATCGCGTCGTCTCAGACGCCGGAGATGAGGCGGCTCTTCGACAAATGGCTTGAGTGCGTGGAAGAAGAAATCCTGCGTATAGCGGAGTCATCCGCGGAGATCGACATAGAAGCGGCGGCGGGCAGCCTCGGGCTGTCTTCGTCCTCCGTGCTGTCACTTCTGCTGTCGCTCGAGCGCAAGGGGCGGATCTCCATCCCCCGAGTGACGACGCGCAAGGGCGACGGAAAAAACAAAGAAATCTGCGACTGCCTCGGATGAACAACGAACGAAGGGGCGCGGCTTGCTTGCTCGCGCCCCCTGCGTTCGTTATTTTATATTTCGCGTCACCTGTTCGCGCTTCTCGCGTGTGGGTTACTTTGTGGATTTGGACAGGAGCCGATTTGTTTTACAGCTCACGATTGCTATTAAGAGCGTCAATATATACCCCAATTTTCTCGTCAGTCAGTTCATTCCCTTCTTCGTCTAATTCTTCTAATTCCGACATAACACTTGCAATGGAGTCTTGATATTTTTCGGCATACTCGAAAAGTTCGGTAAACCAAACGACATTGACCCAATCAACAAGGTCATTGACAGTAACTTCATTTTTTTTGCATTTTTCAAGGACAAGAATTACATCTTTGTCATTTACAATTACAGGTTTTTCTATTTTGACCTGATGTAAATTTTCACCAATTTTGCTTTGAAGTTGCGCTTTGGTTATTTTAAGCGACTTAAAATCGTTCAATATTTCGATCATGTTCCTTCACCTACTTTTCTTTATGAACAACGATCGCAGGGGGCGCGGCTTGCTTGCTCGCGCCCCCTGCGATCGTTGTTTTTTATTTCGCGTTATTTGATCAGCGACGACTGATCCAGCTCGAATGCCTCGATCTTCTCATCGGGGATATCCAGAATATAAGGAATGACGATCATCGCGACTTCCGACTTCGTGTGCTGGTCGTTGCGCATCGTGAAAAGGTCGCCCAAGAGCGGAATATACCCGAGAACAGGTATCCGGTTGCGCTCTCTGGTCTTATTCTCCTGATACAGGCCGCCGACGGCGAACGGCTCGCCGTTGCGCACGCGGACGAGCGTCTCGACCCTGCGCGATGTGGTCTCAGGCGCTTGCGCGCCGTTGCCCGCGCTGCGGAAGGCAATGATTTCGCCCGTCTCGATCACCACTTTGATGGTTACTATACCCGTTCGCCCTATCACGGGGGTGAACGTCAGCGTCGGCCCCGCGTTGACCTCGGAAAAAGTGCTGTTGCCGTTTGAGTCCACTCCGGAGACGTACTTGTAGTTGCGCGTCAGCTGAACCTTGGCCTCCTGCGCGTCCACAGCGATGATGGACGGCTTGGCCAGAACCTTCGCCTTGTTGTTGGTCTCGAGCGCCGACAGCCCCGCGGACAGAATCTTCTGCCCCGCGTCGAGGACGAAATTCTCTATATAAGCGTCTTCTCCTTGCATATATCCCGCAAGGGGTATTTTATAGTTGCTGCTGCTCCAGCTGCCGTTAACGGTGGTAATTCCGGTGTTCAAGCGCCCTCCCGAGAAGTTGACCAACCATTGGTCGTAAACCGCGGAGACGAGCGTCTCGAGCTCCTGCGTCGAGCCGTCGGTGACTTCGACGATCTGGGCCTGCAGCATGATCTGCTTGCCGGGGTGGTCAAGGCCTCGCAGAATCGTCGCGACCTGTTCGTGCTGGTCGGGCGTCGCGGTCACGTAGAGCGTGCGCATGCGCTGGTCGATCGTCGGTGGCTTCGACAGCGAAACCAGCCCGGTCAGCACCGCGGTGATGTCGCTCTTCACCACGCCCTTTTCGTCGATGGCGTAGGAGAGGCGATATCCGCGGACCACTTCTTTGCCCAGCGTCTTTCCGATGCTCTCCTGCTTGCCCACGATGAGCGTGTTGCCCGTCATCGCGTAGGTCAGGTCGTTCATGCGCAGGAGGTAGCCGAAGGCCTCGTTGAACGGGACGCCTTTAAAGCTGACCGTCACGGGCATGTCCGGCACGGATGAGTCCAGCAGCAGGTTCAGGCTCTGGATATCCGCCAGCATCCGAAAGACCGACTTGATATCGCCGTCGCGTATCTGGAGCGTGACTGGCGTCCGAATACCCATCGGGTCTCCTTTTGCGAAGGAAGCCACGGGTTTGGGCGCGTCTACGGTTTTCGGGGCCTGATACGCTTTGAGGATGATCGTCTGGCTGTCCGTACCCGGAACGCCCTTGATCTCGTCGAGCATGAGTCCTTTGGAGGAGGTAAAGGTCAGCTTGGCGCTGCGGTTACCCGCGGGCTCCGCGTTGACGCGTTCGAGCATGGGGATGCTGAACTCTTTCCACCACGTCTCGGTGGGGTTCATTTCGAGCTTCAAAATGTCCCACTCGAAGCTCTCCCACCAGTCTCTTTTGTCGGCGTTTTGCGCGAAGCGAATGCCGTCCCACTGCAGCGCCAATTTTGCCGCGCCCGGCTCGGAGACGACTTGGGGATGAGGAATCTCACGCCCGCGCAGCTCGAGGATCACGCCCGAGTCTCCCATCTGTGTCACCTTGATGCCCATGAGCACCGGCGTCGTCGCCCCGCTCATAGCCTCGTTAGGCTCGGGGGATATCGGCAGCACCCGACTTGCCGCGAACACAGGAGAAGCGGCCATAACCAGAAGGAGCAACACAGACAGAAGCATACAAACTTGTTTTTTCATCGCGGCATTGAAACCTCGTAATTTTTTTTCATCCATGTGAATTTCACTCCCTCCGGATTTATTTGCGTTATTCTTGCCTTGCCCTCGGAGAATTTGGAACCCTGCCGAACGACCAAGCCGCCTTCCTCCCCGTCCACGTCGATCATGGCTATCCTGTCTGTGCCTTTGATCATGACCGCGACGACCTTCACGGTGGGAGGTTGTTCCTCTTCGATGATCACCCCGGAGAGCGCGGCGCTTGCCCCGCCCTGCGAGGCCACGAGCGACGCCGGAGTGCCGAACGGCTTTCTGCCGGATATCTCGGCCAGCATCGCGCTCTGCGCCACCTGGCTGCTCGCCCTGCCGAGAGAAGCCACCGCTTCCTGCGTATCCTGAACCTCTCTGCTCTCCGTAGCCGTATTGGCGTCAGCGGCGGAGCTGACCGGCGGCGGGGTTGAATAAGCGCCTTGAACGAGCTTCGTCGTTCCGAGGTAGAGAAAAACGCTGGCAAAACAGCACCCCGCCAGCAACAAGAGCGTCAGAAACTGTGTGGCGCGGTTTTCTTTGAGCCCGGGCTTGCCCTTTGACGATGAAGATGATTTTTTACCAGCTCTGCCTTCGGCCATATCTCTTCACCATCCCCTAGCTTTTCGCGATGCTCAGGATCGTAACCGTCCCCTGTACGATCGTGTCTGTGTCCGAGTTGATAGATAAATCAGCGATTTTCATAAGATACTGACTCTCGCGAATTCCTCCCAGCGCCTTCAGTACGCCGTAATACGGCCCGGTGAAAGTCAGCCTCAGTTCAAGAACGCCGCCGGGAACCGTACTGCTGGACGACGACCTGTTCGTATGCTCTACATTGTTCATCTTAAACACGTTGTTCACAACAGAATAAAGCGCGTTGGCGTTTTCAGGATAAACGTAACTGTCCCTTCCGGAGGAAATAATTGAACTTTCGAGCGCTTTGTACCTTGAAATAAGGCCCGTTCGAGACTGAACGTTTTGCTTCATGGCGTTCAGGCTGCCCTTTGAGGACGCGAGATCCGACGTAGCGGCGCGGAGAGTTTGCTGCGACAGAAACTGCGCGATCAAAAGCAGCGCCACGGTCACAAAGCCCAGCAGGACGTAGGTTCGCTGCTGCTTTTGCGTTTTCATTGCCCTATCCCCTCCCCCGCCGCGGACTCTTCCGCGGGCAGCTCCGCCATCGCGGCCGCAACCTCCGACACGGTCTTCACCGCGAGGGGAACCGTAAACTCGACCAGAATGCGCGAGCCGACGGTCGTCTTGGCCGTGACGGGAGCGTCAACCTTTGTGACGATATTTTTCATGCCGTCGAGCTTGCCGCCAAAATCAACGATGTCCTGGTCCGTGATGGCTACGCCTCTTATCACCACGTTGCCCGGCTTCATATCCATACGCGTCAGCTTCACGCCGCCGGGCATTGCGCCCTCAAGGGACGCCAGGAACTCGACGGAGGGCATCTCTTCTTTGGAAAAAGCTACGTAGGCCTTGATCTTCTCTTTGTAAAGCCGAAGCGTAGCGATCTCCGTGTCAATTTTCGCTGCTTGCCCCACAAGGACGCTTTGTTCGCCCTTGATCGAGTCGAGCTGCGCGCGGACGTCCCTCAGATTGATCACCGTGTAGGCGATGTTGAACAGCGATACGACGACAAACCCGCAGAACAGAATCATAGACAAGAGGCGCAGGGCGTCTATTTGTTTTTCTTGGGTTTGTACGATTTTTGGAGCTCTTAGGTCAAACAGAACCTGCATATCTTCACCTCACCTCCGTGAAGGAGCGGAGTGCGAGCCCAAGCGGTATCTCCCATCCGAACTGCTGCCCGGGCGGATTGCCGATGTTCCACGAGACCCACGGATTGACGATCTCAATCGGAACGGTCACGACCTCCGAGACGCTTGCGCGGAGCGCGTCCGCGTACACAGCGCCGTAACCGCCGATATATATCTTATCCGCGCTGAAGCTTCTCAATTGAGTCGAGGCAAAATTGACGGTTGACTGTAAATCTCGCGTAAAGTTGCTGATTACACCGTCAATTTGACCGCCGGTGGCAAACGACTGGCTCGTGTTACGGTAGACGATGCCGTTGTCGCGGAAGGTGGCGATGATGATCGTGCTCACCGCGCCGGCGAGCGCATAGACGTTGAAGCCCGGAGGCGCGAACGGGCCCATAAGGGTTCGAAGCATTGCGACGGGCGCGGGCTCGATGCCTCGAAGCTTGAGGCCGACGCCGTGCGAGGCGTGCATGAGATTTTCGATCGAGGACTGGCGCACAGCGGCGGCGAGACAATGCGTCACGGCCCCCGACGCGTCCGGCTCGGGGTGATCGATAGGCGCGATATCGTAGATCGCGTCTTCTACCGGTATGGGGAAAAACCTGTCAAAATCGTAACGAAAGGAGTCTTTCATGTCGGAGTGATCCATCGTCGGAAGATCGACGGTACGCAACAACACATCTTTGGACTGGATACCCGCGTAAACGGACTTCGGCCACTTACCCCCGACGAGGCGCTTTAAAGCCTTCAAGTTGCTTTCAACCCTGTCCTGTTTGGCAAAAGGCTCACCGGATGAGTCGCCAACATCATACGGAGCGTCGATGCATTTTTGAAGTTTAAATGACCCGTCTTTCGCGCGGCTGATCTCGACATACTGCATGACGCCGCCGAAGACAAAAAGCCCGGCTGAGGCACCGCTGACGCTTGCTTTCTTTTTCATTAATCCCATCAAGGAACCTCCTTTCAAAATTTATTGAGAGCGCTTATATCAAGACAACCGTTTCAATAAAGCCTAATCTTAAACCGGATAATAACACACGATGGTATACCCTTCAACACATAAAAATAAAATCAACTCTTAGGCGCAACAAATCTTATGCCTTTCGAATTTCCCAATAAACAGCATGCGTCAAAAAACTTAATGACGAATTTAAAAATAAAGCGATTATTCGGCAAAGGAGCGCCTTGGATTCCCACCTCAGAAACACGACCAAAGTGATTATATATTATAATTATCAAAATAGCTACAATAATTTTTATTTACTCAATCGACAAATCACCGAACGGAGCTTGGCCCGGCGGTCTAAAGCCTCTGTTTAACAGAGGCTTTAGACTCGATTGCCGCAAGCTTACCTGAGGTTCATGTAGACCTCAGTGCCTCCGGAGTAGATGGCGCCATCCACGTCAAACAGGCCCGCGTCCCTCGCCATCGTGCTGAGCTTATTCTTGACGCCGGGCTTGTCCAGCCAGATGCTGCCGCCGTTGAAGCCGATGAACAGGCTCGTGTCCCTGGCGACGATATTGGGTATGTATTTCTCGCTGTCGATCGACCTGTCCATGTAGGGCGAGAGATTATCGATGATCTGATTCACGCCGGTACCCGCGGGGATCCACGTCAGGTTATTGTCGATATAGAACAGCAGCGCCGCGGACTTCATCGCGCGCAGGTTGTTGACGAGCTTGGAGGCTTCCGCGCCGTCTGTCGCCGCGCCGGTGGTCAGGAGCATCATTCCCGCCAGAATCGCTATGATAATGATGACGATCAGCAGCTCTACCAGTGTGAATCCGCCCTTACGGGCTTTCATAATATTGTTCATAATTCAGTTCCTCCTAAGTTTTATCGCCGCGGCGATCCGTTGTGATCCCATGGCTCGAATTTCCCGATGTCAGCCTACTCTGTGCCGCTCACCCAACCGCAGGCACCACCTCCTTAACGTGAGACGTTTATTGCAAACTACATAAATTGCTGCATCGATTGCATGATCGGCACGAAGACCGACGCGACCACAAGCGCAACGATCAGTCCCACGACAACGATCAACACCGGTTCGATGATGGTAGTAAGCGACTTGATCTTTTCTTCAAGCTCCATGTCATACCAGTCCGCGACCTTGCCCAGAACTTCGTCGAGGCGGCCTGTTTCTTCTCCCACCGACACCATATGCCCCACCATGACCGGAAAGAGCCCATGTTCCTTCATACTCAGGTTGAGCGCGATGCCATTTGTCGCGCGGTCTTTGATCGCGAGAAAGCCTTCTTTGACAATTCTGTTATCCGCGACGTCCGCGGACATCTCGAGCGCGTCCAGGATCGATACGCCCGCCGTCACCAGCGTCGCCAGCGTTCTGAAAGAGCGCGCCATGATGATTTTAAAGACGATATCTCCCGTGATTGGAGACTTAATTCTGCCCTTGTCCAGCAGATACGCGCCGCCTTCCGTCTTGCGCATCATCTTAAGCACGGCGATAAGGGCGATGAATGGCATCGGCAGCGTCCACCAATAAGCCACCATGAAGTCCGATATGCTGAAAATAAACTCCGTCAGCACCGGCAGCTTTGTCATGCCCATGCCCATAAACGCCCTGCGGAACATTGGGACAATCCATATACACAAGACAACCACCACGATCAGCGTGAAAGAGATGACTACCACGGGGTAACTCATTGCCGCTTTGACTTTCTTTTGCAGCGCGTACTGGCTCTCAACGAACACCGCGAGGCGCTCGAGGCTGATGTCCAGCACACCGCCCTCTTCACCCGCGCGAACCAGAGAAATGTCGAGATTGTTGAATACATTCAGATGCCGAGCCATCGCGCCGGCCAACGTGACTCCGCTGCCAACCGCGTCGCGCATCACGGACATCGTCTTCCCGAGAATTTTGTTCTCTGTCTGGTTCGCGAGGAGGTCGATCGCCCCCGCGATTGTGATGCCGGAATCGATCATCGTCGCCATTTGGCGAAAAAGGACGCTCTTATCTTTCAGGTTGACCCGAGCCGGCGTGAGCTCGATCTTGGACATTTTCTCCCACAACGAGCCCTCACCCGCCATGACGCCTGAGAACTTAGCCTCGCCTTCGACGGAAATCGGAACCCACCCCTGCTGGCGAATCCATTCGAGCGCCGCACCCTCAGAGGGCGCGTCACGCGCTCCCGTAATGACGCCTCCCGCACTGTTGCGCGCTTTATATTTAAATTGCATGACACACCCCTCGGACAAACAGATAACGAGCGACGACAATTATTCCCGCCAGAGCGATCAAGCCGCGGACTCTTCTCGCCCTTCAACATTAGTATACTGCTTTTTGACATGTTTGTCACTAGTTTTTCATAAATTTTTAAGGCATATCTCAATATCGACGATTGTTTTTAAGATAACAAGCAACAATCAGCGCCTATGCCGCGGTGCCGGTTTGCCATCCGCCATAGACAGGGAGCGCACTTGGGGTTGAGCATCGAACAGATACAAAATATATCCCGATTTGCCAGATGTGGTTATTATAATCGTTTATGATAAGTTTGTCGCGTGATTAACAGTAGGATTTTAAATAACGATATGGGCAATTCGGCCCGTTTGCGATATTTCAAATACCGCGCTTGCGGGGGCTTGATCCGATGTGGGACGAGACAAAACCGCCGCCCTTTTGCCGGACGGCGGTCAGATTTTGCCGCTAAATTTAGATAGAAAGCCCGAATCCGTGTTGACAATACCTCAACTTGTTGCTATCATCTGCTTAACATAGGCACATCGCCCTTAGTCGAGCGTATGTGAACTCAATGAAGCGGACGGGGAGTCTTCGGACTCCCTACTTTTTTTATCCTTCGTATTTAACGGCTTCAAAAAAGGACGAATCCATGTCTATGCGCTCATCCGCGTTCTCCCAGATTTCATTGTCGTAAGACCGCGATGGCTCATGAGCAAGGGATACAATGATCCCTGCGTCTCTGGCGGCGATAAGAGCAGGCAGCAAATCTCCGTCACCGGTAAGCAAGACAAGAACGTCAACAACTCTTGGATGGGTTTGGGTTAACATGGAGACGTCCAGCCCGATCATCAAATCCACTCGTTTTTGTTCGAAAATCGGCGAGCCTGTGCTATTATTACATCCCCTGAATTTGAGCTTTCCTTTCCTGACACAAAGTCGTTGGATTCTCTCAAGCCTGGTATAGAATTTCAAAGCATTAGCCATTTTCTTCTTATCTTCTTGTGAAGGGACGGGTGGTTGGTACGGCGGGCAATTGTAATAATACGCGCGAAACAATTTCATATCTCCGCATAGCTTGTTAATGAGTTTTTCAATATCAATTTTCTTTCCGGCTATCTTGTTCAAATAACCTCCATCGATTAAAACCGCGACTCTCTCCGACATTCTTCCATTCGCCCCATTCTATGCTCATCTCAATAAAGATAAACCCGTATGCTACCCGCTATTTTGCCGCGAAACGGGCCTCTTTACATTGGATTAGTATATCACGCCTCGCGGTTTTTCATGCCGGGGTACGACAAAACCGCCGCCCTTTTGCCGGACGGCGGTTCGTCTGTGCGGTTGAACTTGGGAACTATGTCAGTGTTGATTACCTCAGGTTCATGTAGACATTGTTACCTGTGCCGTTGTACTCTGTGCCTGCGCTATCCTGATACAAGCCGGCGTCCCTCGCCATGTTCTTCAGTTTGTTCCTCATGCCGGGTTTGTCATTCCAAATGGTTCCGCCCTTAAAGCCGATGAGCACGCGCTCCTCGCCGGCAATGTTGCCGGAAATAACATCAGGAATGTATTTGACCGTGTCTAACGACCTGTCCATGTACTTCGAAAGCGCTGTTTCGATGTTGGGAATGGTCTCTCCCGCCGGAATCCACGTCATGTTGTTGTCAATGAAGTGAAGCAATGCCGCCGACTTCATCGCGCGCAGGTTGTTGATGAGCTTGGAGGCTTCCGCGCCGTCGGTCGCCGCGCCCGTGGTGAGGAGCATCATGCCGGCCAGAATCGCGATGATGATGATGACGATCAACAGTTCAACAAGCGTAAATCCACCCTTACGTGCCTTTAGAATCTTTTTCATCAGAAAATTCCTCCTTAGAAGTTGAGTTCCTCATGTATCCCGCTATGGTGATCAAACATGATTTCTTTTGTTGCCGTGTTGCGCTCAAGCTTATCCGTCGATATTTTTATAAGCTGTCAAAAAAATGCCGGGCACCGCCTCCTTCAGCGTTTATACATAACTTACATGAACTGTTGCATCGACTGCATAATCGGGACGAACACCGACGCGACCACGAGGCCGACGATCAAACCAACCGCCACGATCAGCACCGGTTCGATAATCGTTGAGAGCGCCTTGATCTTCTCCTCGAGCTCCATGTCGTACCAGTCCGCGACTTTCATCAAAACTTCGTCTATGCGCCCCGTCTCCTCACCGACGGAGACCATGTGCCCCACCATGAGGGGGAAGAGCTTTTGTTCTCGCATCGTCACGTTGAGCGCGACGCCGTTCTGCGCCCTGTCTTTGATGGAAATAAACGCAGCCTTGACGATTCTGTTGTCCGCGACGTCCGCCGACATCTCGAGCGAGTCGAGAATCGAGACGCCCGCGGCCACCAGTGTCGCCAGCGTGCGGAACGACCGCGCCATGATGATCTTGAAGACTATGTCCCCCGTGATCGGGGCTTTGATTCGGCATTTGTCCAGCAACGTCGAGCCGCCTTCGGTTTTGCGCATCCCTCTTAATACCAGATAGACGAGTACAAAGGGGATAGGCAGGGTCCAATAGTACGCGACCATATAGTCGGATATCCCGAAGATAAACTCCGTCAGCGCGGGGAGCTTCTGCAGGCCCATGCCCATAAACGCCCTGCGGAACAGAGGCACGATAAACATGCAGAGAATGACCACGACGATCGCGGTAAAGGAGATGACCACAGCCGGGTAGCTCATCGCGGCTTTGACTTTCTTTTGCAGCGCGTACTGGCTCTCGACGAAGACCGCGAGGCGTTCGAGGCTGACGTCGAGCACACCGCCCTCCTCACCCGCGCGAACCAAAGATATATCGAGACTGCTGAACACCGACGGATGCCGCGCCATCGAACCCGCCAGCGTGACCCCGCCTCCCACGGAGTCGCGCATCGCCGCCATGGCTTTTTTGAGCGTTTTGTTCTCGGTCTGCGACGCGAGGAGGTCTATCGCGCCCGCAATGGTGATGCCCGAATCGATCATCGTCGCCATCTGGCGGAACAGAACGCTCTTGTCCTTGAGGCGGACCTTTGCCGGCGTGAGCTCTATTTCGGAAAGTTTTTTTAATATTGAGGAGGTGTCGCCCGAAACCGCCTCGGATAAAAGCGATTCTCCCTCGATATAGATCGGAGACCAGCCCTGCTCGCGAATCCAGTTCAGCGCAGCGTCCTCGGAGACAGCTTCGCGTGTTCCCGTGTTGATTTCGCCTCCGCGTGTGCGAGCTTTGTATTTGAAATGCACTTCCGCCACCCCCAAATATGCACAACATACTTAACTTAAGATTTCATTTGGTTACAATCGACTTTATATATTATTATTATAGGGACGAAGAAATCTAACGCAATGAGGCTTGAGTCCCATTTTTAGTTATAATACAAATTTCTCGCGTCTCTTATTTGGCAAATATTAGTTTGAGATTAATGAATAACACAACCGCGCTCGCGTTAACTGCTCATTTCTTGTGATATATGATAATATATAAATATCAAATCTTTACGAAACGGATCAGGAGTGGATGATGTTCATGCAAATCCGCGCGCGTGTCAGTCAAGGCTTCATCATTGCTGCATCGGTGGGACTTCTGGGAAATACGGCATTTTATTTTGCAGGGCTTCAAACGGCGAAGGGCGCGGTGATGAACACACTGATTCTGCTCGTGTGCTTAGCCTGCGTGTTTTCACTGTTTCACGCGGCTTTTTTGAAGATAGAAAGCGGCATCGCGTATGCGGAAGCTCTGGCGGTCGGAGAAACAGACGCCCCTGACAAAACAATATCGTCGGACAATGAGCTCGAACGCCTTTTCTACGCCATGAACCGCACCGGAGAACGCCTGAGAGAGGCGCTTGAGGCAGCCAAAAAACAAGAAGAGCGGGCCACCCAAGCGGGAGACGAGCTATTCATCCAAACCACGCAGCTTGAGATGATCGTGCAAGAGCGCACGCAAGAGCTGGACGCGGCGCAGGAACACACACAGCTGATTCTCGACTCGATCGCGGAAGGTATAATCGAGCTCGACATGGACAACCTCATAACCTTTGTCAACTCGACCGCATTGCAAATTTTGGGCTACGATTTGGACAGTTTGCTGGGGTTGGATTTTTTTGTGGGCATTCCGCACTTTCACACGGAGAGCGAGCTTTGCGCGAACCCCGACTGCGCACTGCATCAGGCGATCAAGGCGGACACGCCGCAGTTTATCGCCAAACTGTGGTTGTTGTCCGAACGCGGACACGCCATCCCGGTCTCCTTCGCCGTATCGCCGATATTAAAGCATGATGTGAAGGTCGGCGCCGTCATCGCGTTTACGGACCTCACCGAGACGCTCGAGGCAAACCGCATGATTGACGCTATTTACGAATACTCGTCGGAGGGCTATGTGCTATTCTCCGACCAATTCGAGCCCCTCGACTGCAACCCGGCGATGACGCGCCTGCTCAAGATCGGCGACAAGGCCGAATTTTTGGAGAATTATTTCGATTTCTGTCCTCTGTACCAGCCCTGCGGCGAGACCTCGGAGAGTTTTTTCAAACAGAAGGAAGGCGAAGTGCGCGACCGCTCGCACGTCCTCTTCGAGTGGACCCACCTCGACAGCCTCGGCAAGTCGATCTCCTGCGTCGTGACGCTGACGCGTATCGGAGTCGACCAGCACAGAACATATATCGCGGGCGTATACGACATGAGCGACCAGAAGAAAGCCGAGCTGGCGCTGACCGAGCAGCGCGAACAGCTCCAGGAGATCCTCGACTCGAGCCCCACCGCAATGGCGATCGTCTGCGACGGCGTCGTCCACAAGGTCAACGACAACTGTGAGGACTTACTGGGGCTGACAGTCGGGGACGAGTCGCAAAAAATCTACGCGGACATGGATGACTTCAAATCGGCGCTCAAAGAAATCAGCGCGGGAGATGAAATCAAAAACCGCGCCTTCCGCCTGCGAAACGCGCGCGACGAGATTCTCGACACGCTTCTGTCTTTTCATCCATTTATATATGAAGGAAAAGCTTCTATTTTGACGTGGATAACCGACGTCACGGAGCTTATGCATGCCAAGATCCTCGCGGAGGAGGCTTCGCGCGTGAAAAGCGATTTCCTCGCGAGCATGAGCCACGAGATACGCACGCCGATGAACGCGATCCTCGGCATGACTTACCTCTGCCTCCAGACAGGCTTGACGGATAAGCAGCACGGATACGTCGAGAAAATCCAGGGCGCGGCCAACACGCTTTTGTCGCTCATCAACGATATACTTGATTTCTCAAAGATCGAATCCGGCAAGTTTATCCTTGAAAAAGCGCCCTTCAGGCTGAGCGACACACTGAGGAGTCTTTGGGATCTCGTGGCCTTCCGCGCGGAGGAACGGGGCATTGTCTTCCGCATGGACGTCGATCCGGGCGTACCCTCGGCTTTTGTCGGCGACTCGCTGAGGCTGAATCAGATATTGCTCAACCTCTGCAACAACGCCATTAAATTCACGGAAAAAGGACATATCACTTTAACAATCAAACCGGAAGGCTTGCAGCCCATAAACGGCTCGCCGGACGCGCCCGCGGCGGCAAAGCTGCTCTTTACGGTTGAAGACTCCGGAATCGGCATGACAAAAGAGCAGATCGGCAAGCTGTTCAATCCATTTGTCCAAGCGGACGGCTCGATCACTCGAAAATACGGGGGCAGCGGGCTGGGGCTTTCGATCAGTAAATATCTTGTCGAGAGCATGGGCGGTGAGATATGGGTCGAGAGCCGTTTCCGGGTGGGGAGCGCGTTCCGTTTCACTGTCATCCTGGAGGTCGTAGATGACTCGGCGGAAAACTCGCTGCTTAGAACCCAACCCGCGGACGAGAGCGCGCACGAAGAAGACTGGAGAGTTTCCCCGATAATGGCAAGCATCCTGCTCGTGGAAGACAACGAGATCAACCAGGAGATCGCCATTGAGCTGCTCACTCAGGCCGGAGCGGAGGTAAATGTCGCGAGAAACGGAGTGGAAGCCATTGCCATGGTTGGCGCGGCGCGTTATGATTTGGTCCTGATGGACGTGCAGATGCCGATCATGGATGGGCTTGAGGCCACCAGGCAAATACGTAAAATGATCGGCTTCCCGGCGCGGGAGCTGCCGATAATCGCCATGACGGCGCACGCGATGAAGGGCGATTACGAAAAGAGCATCTCCGCGGGCATGAACGACCACATTACAAAGCCGATCGACCCAAAGGAGCTGTACAATACGCTGAGGAAGTGGCTTGCTCCAAAAACTAAAGAGCATAACGGGGGGAATGAAAAAATGGCGGGAGAAACGCAGGGCGGCTTAAGAGACCAACCCGGCATCTCGATAGCGCAAGGGTTGAAATACATCAACGGTAACGAGAAATTATTCGTAATGCTTTTGAAGAAATTTCCGGCGCAGTTTCAAAACGCGGCGGCGGAGATCACGTCGTTCCTGGCCGAGGGGAAGATCGAAGACGCCTCTCGCATCGCCCACAGCGTAAAAGGCTCGGGTTCCACGCTGGGCATGGCCGAACTCGCCTCGGCCGCCGCGGCGTTAGAGCAGAGCATCAAAAACTCGAGCGGCGAATACGACGCGCTCCACACCGATTTTGCAAGCAAACTCGACACAGTGATGAGCTCGATCAAACTGATCACGGGAGAATAAGAGGGCGGATTCGTTATAAGGACATAAAACACAGCGAGAGTGCGCGTTCTTTGTAAACGCGCACTCTCGCTGTGTTGGAAAAAATAATCCGGCGGCGACCTACTCTCCCACAAGTACCCCTTGCAGTACCATCGGCGCTGGAGGGCTTAAC
>Ga0153940_1000544_pt1 | contig 18807 bp, 7 predicted proteins | sample TSNJ024MetaG_FD_104736 | JGI IMG/M metagenome (GOLD analysis project Ga0153940, IMG submission 104736) | Attine ant fungus gardens microbial communities from New Jersey, USA - TSNJ024 MetaG | ecosystem: Host-associated > Fungi > Mycelium > Unclassified | place: USA: New Jersey, Brendan T. Byrne...
CCGATATGAGTGTCATTATCTCTGATTTTTGATTTTGATCATTCATTAGACGATTGATTTAAAGGTTAATAAACACAAAGATAAGTCTTTTATTGATGATGATGCAATTTGTCATGCACCCGTTACACTTCATCCGCTTATAATACCGTTATCCAGCCAAAAGATCAAACTGAGAACGGGTAATTATCTTTTTAGTTTAATAATTCATTTTACTGAAATTGTCTTTCTAAAGAGTATATTATCAGATGAATTGCCTATTTGAATTTCAAATTCTCCCGGTTCAACAACCTTATCCATCCTTACATTGAAAAGAGACAGTTCCGAAACCAAAACTGCAAGTTCAACTTTTATTTTTTCTCCAGATTTAATAAATGTCTTTTTGAAAGCTTTCAGTTGTTGTACAGGTGTAGCCACCGAACTTACTTTATCTTTTACATATAACTGTATCACCTCTTTTCCATCTCTCTTCCCCATGTTCTCCACTTCTACTGAAACTTTAATTGTTCCGAATTGTGAAAAAATACTATCGTTCAAAATACAATTTGAAAACCGAAAATCAGTATAACTTAGGCCATATCCAAAGTTCCACAGAGCATATGGCTTTTCAAATATATAGTGCCCTCTCGGTTCTTCGTATGAACCTCCACTATCAAACTGTTGTTCTCGATCGGTAGGAAGATAGTTATAGAAACAAGGTGTATTACCCGTACTATAAGGAAAGGATACATTTAGCTTTCCCGAAGGATTTACATTACCTACCAATATATCTGCCATTGAATTTCCTTGTTGCTCACCACAATACCATTGAGCAAGAACGGCATCAGCATTCTCCTTTGCCCATGTCATCACCATCGGCTTTCCGGCTATAAGGACAACTATCATCGGTTTTCCCGTAGCTTTTATGGCTTTCAGCAAATCTTGCTGCCTGCCAGGCAGGTCAAGAGACGAAAGGTCGAAACCTTCTCCGGCAGTCGACTTGTTTGGCCCTCTCCCAAGATATGTACTTCTTGTACCTACGGCAACTATAGCTATATCGCTCCGTTTTACCAATTCCACGGCCTTTTTTATATCACTAGCATTCTGACTCCACCAGTCGCATCCATCAACTTGATTAATAACGGCTTTCTTTCCTATTACGTTTTGCAATCCCTGATACAGAGTCACTCCCTCTTTCGTATCGCTGCCAGTCCACGAATAATCTCCGTAAACAGTCTGGTTACTGTTTGGCCCAACAACGGCAATCTTCTTATACTTATCCAGATCGAGAGGAAGTATATTGTTTTCATTTTTTAGTAGAATAACGCTTTCATCCGCTATCTCCTTTGCCAAAGCAACTTTTTCGGCATTGCGTACAACAGATTTCACCTTTTCAGGCTCTCCGAAAGGATCATCGAAAAGACCGAGTTTGAATTTAACAGTAAGAATACGACGTACAGCCTGATCTATATATTTTATATCCATCCCCGCATTCTTAACCAGCTCAGGAAGGCGTTCATAAGTCCAGTCGACATTTAGGTCAACTCCGGCCTCAACAGACATCTGTGCAGCCTCTTCCGGAGTTTCTACGGCATAATGGAATGATTTGAGGCGTTCTACAGACCCCCAATCAGAATATACGTATCCATCGAAACCAAGTTTGCCGCGAAGTATATCGGTCATGTAATAAGAGGAACCGGCAGTAGCCACACCGTCATAAGCGCTGTAGGCGCTCATTACCGACAATGGTTTTGTTTCCTGTATTACCCTTTGAAAGGGGTACAGATAAAGGCTCCATAATTCTCTTTCACCACCACTTACATGTGCGCAGTTTAGGCCTCCACGAGGAGTACCATGTGCTACAAAATGCTTAGGCATGCAGGCAATACCTATATTCTGATATCCCCTTACAAATCCGATTCCCATTTCAGCAATCAAATATGGGTCTTCCCCAAATGTTTCTTCAACGCGTCCCCAACGTAACTCCCGGGCAATATCCAATACGGGAGACAATACCTGACGGATACCAATGACGCGGGCTTCATCTCCTGCTGCTTCAGCCATCCGTTGTATCAATGCCGGGTTGAAGGTACTCCCTTGCGCTATAGCATGGGGAAATAATGTACATTCATTCTGTAAAATACCCTGAATACCTTCGGCGGTTGTCAACAATGGAATTCCCAGACGGGTATTGTTAAGAACATATTGCTGAGTCTTATAAAATATATCGGCACACTCCTGTGCCGATTTGCCCATTTCGTGTGTTGTTCCGAAGCTTCTGCCATCAAATGTTTTTTCCACCTCGTCAATGTTACTGTTGGGCTTATTCTGCATTTGCCAAACTTTTTCTTCCAGTGTCATTCTGCTGAGTAAATCCTCGACCCGTTGTTCAATTGGGGCATTCTTATCCTTATACAAAGGCTTCCCGTCATCCGCTAAAGCCATATTGGCAATGAATACCAATCCCGCTACTATCAAGCTAACTTTTTCCACTCTCATTATGTCTTAATTATTAATATATTAGATGTTTATTCATCATTAATCAGCATATAATCCCGGACCATCAAATTTATACCTGAACCAATTGAAATCAGCTATACCTCCATCAGAAAGGGTATTATAGGAAAAAATGCCAATGCGTGCTCCTTTCCAATCACTAGAGCGAAGAGCATACGGTTCTCCTATAGGAATAAAATCTTTATTATCGAAACTGTAAAATAACTGATGTTGATTCTTTACTGCATCCAACGATGCTTTGAAATAAACTTTACCGGAAGAAAGAGGCAGTATATTATTAACTTTTCCGTCATTCTCGGAATAGAGATAGTACTTACCATTATCATAAACAACACCTACCGCGTTAAATAAGTTACCTATGCAGAATAATCCGGCACGTTGTCCGTTTTCCATCTTATTTAAATCGACCTCTGTTGAAGCATCGCCATGATAACCGATAACCTTTTGGGTAATCATATTTTTGGAAGAACGGAGGTTGTCTGCCTTCAGTGCTTTCAGCCTTAAATATCCTTTGCGTTCTGTTAAAGACCAGTTGGCATATACAGGATTGTGATTGAATTGCCATTGTGATTTCAATTTTGAGGATGAAAACTCATCACTACCCTGAGGAGCAAATATCTTACTCTTCTTCTCTGCTTTAGGCTTGCCCCATTCACTTACAGGCTCACCTATGCCATCTCCGTCAATATCTTTACCTATTTCAGGCCATCCGTCTTTCCATATTACCGGCTGTAGATGTACAAGGCGACCCAACGGATGTGTATCCTGAAAATGATAGAACCACCATTCGCCATCAGGCGTATCGACTAAAGAGCCCTGATGAGGCCCGTTTATATTTGTACTGCCTTGCTCTAATACAATTTTTCTTTCGTATGGCCCATAAATATTTTTTGACCTCAGAACTGTTTGCCAGCCTGTGGCAACTCCCCCTTCGGGAATACTCATATAGTAATAGCCGTTCACTTTATATATCTTAGTTCCTTCGGCAACAGGCCCTTCGTATACTGTTACTCCCTCGTCCAGCAAACATGTGCCGTCAGGGCTCATCTTATGCAGAATGATAGGGCCTGCACCCAGCTGGCTTCTACCAATGTAAGCCTGACCGTCTTCGTCCCAGAAAGGACAAGGGTCTTCCCAACCGCTTATGTGCTTTACATTCAGTAAAGGAGACCAAGGCCCAGCAGGATTCATGGCATTCGACATAAATAATCCTTCATGAGGAGTACAGAAGAATACCCAGAATTTGCCGTTATGGTAGCGGATTGCCGGAGCCCATGACCCGCCTCCGTAACGTTCGTTCTTTTCCCATTCCGGGAAATCAAATTTATCGTAAATCTGTGCTATGATTTTCCAGTTTACCATATCATCCGATTCCAAAACAGGCATGCCGATATAATGGAAATCCGAACATACCATATAATATTTATCCTTAACACGTATCACATCCGGATCGGAATAATCGGCGGCGAGAATAGGGTTTATGTATTTACCATTACCCTGATCTCCCCACGATATATCCTGAGCGTGAATAGTTATTGTTGCTAAAGTAAAGGCTAACAGGCATAATTGTTTTTTATAAAAAGTCATAATCTATATTGTTTAAATATTGGATGGGGGAGCCTTTACTTTTAAATAAAGGTTCCCCAAAAGCAGAATAACCTACAATCTTCTATTTACTATCATCTGCTGAAACTTAGTTTATTTTGGCCGATTATTATAAGGAGTTGCCGTCAAGACAGGCTCTTCTCCTGCTTTTAGAAGGCTTTCATCAAATTCTATCAGAATGTCCTTTGATTCTCCGTTCAATAGTGTAAAATAGTTATCATTTAGTATGGCCGGCAATATCCTCTCCTTTGTCTTCGAATTATGTAATTGTACCCATACTGCAAAGGCGACGGCAGGAGAAGAGGACGGGTTGGTTACTTTTGCTTCTACAATATATTTCCCATTTCGCTTAACAATCTTCGGCGTAACCTTCAGATTCACTTTTGGCAGACTATTCAATGCTGTAAAATCATTTCTGTCTGTTCCTCTCCAATATGTATTTTCATCCACAATATTTCCTTTATTGTCTTTCAGTGTCAGACGAACAAAGTGTATATCTGTCAAACCTTCATTGTGCTGTGTACCTCCATATACTTTAAATTCCCACAAAGAATAGCCCCAATCGGAACCTCTTTTTATTCCTTGCATACGTACATATCTGGCTGTAATATCATCAAAATAGATATCATGAAAACCTATTTTTCCATGTTCTTCGGTATACACGTCTTTCCATTCTTTTGCATCGGAAGACACTTGTATCTTATATTTTTTTCCGTAAGCATCTTCAAAATTCAGCCCCACACCATACACATTTTCGTCTTTGCCCAAGTCTACATACACCCATTGATCGTCCTGCCCCCGGCTACTCCATCTGGTGGTCATATTTCCGTCTGTTATATCTTTAGGCGTACCTGTTTCTGTCGAAGAGGCAACGACATCTTTACCTGTTGCTATATTCTTGTTATTGTCATAGAATGGGATAGTAAAAGCATTTGTCGCAGTATTTATATACGAATCCACTTTTACCAAGTTGCTCAATCTGCTGACTTCTTTTCCATCGGAATTATACACGGCGGCTTCTGCGGTCAACCCTTTATGGTCTTCCGATGTAGTGTTTATCACTTTTACCGAATTGTTGTACGGGTTCCATTGTATATGCAATGGGACACAAGCGTTTTTGGCACCCCAAAAAGCTCCCGTAAGGTCATAATAGTAGTCGTATGTTTGCCAAACCATAGATGGATACGCCGATTGACTCATCCAGATAAGTATGCCTGAGGCATCGTTCCACATATTGTCCAGCCACCCCTCATACATTGCCTGATTGGTTTCAATATTCAGTAATTGGGCTTTCCTGCAAAAATCTTCTATTCCTGCCGGTTTTCCATATCTTTCGGTAATTACTTTCTCATATTTATCAGGGGTAGCATTGAACGCCAGTTGCCCGAAGAAATGCTGGTTCCACATTTCGTTTCTAGGCCATAGTTTGTCTTCCGGCATGAATTTTTTGAAACTCTCGTAGTTAACAAATACAGCCGTACCTATCTCGGTTCTCAGGCCCCAGCTTACATTTCCTTTGGTGCTGCTGGCCGGGTATTTTATGAAATACCAACGAGGATCGAAATTACCCCATACACCACTGCCCGAAAGGTTGTCGTCATTCGACTTTGCCTGATAGTACCTGTCTCCGGCATCGAAGGTTGCAATATTCTCTTTCAGCCAATTTTTGAGAGGGGCAACCGGATAGCCTTCGTTGTTTCCGCACCAGACAGCTATACTCGGATGATTCCTGACACGCTTTATTTTTTCGATCGCATTTTTGTTGAAGGCATGAATATCGGCAGGAAGTACAGGATTGGCATTCAGCCAAAAGTCATCCCATACCAGGATGCCGTATTTGTCGCATGCTTCATAGAATTCGTCATCGGTAGTCGATCCCAGCCAGTTGCGAATCATATTGAAGTTCATTTCCTTGTGCAGACGGATTTTTGTATCGTACTCGTCGCCACGGCAACGCAACAGATATTCAGACATACCCCAGTTGCCTCCTTTAAGGAACACACGCTTCCCGTTGATAGACACATGCAGAACATCGCCATCCGTATCGTAAGAATAGCGCTTGATGCCGAATTTTACTTCTTTTTTGTACGAAACATTTTCTCCGACGCTAAGTTCAAGGTTGCAGGTGTACAGGTTTGGTTTGCCATAACCATTTGGCCACCATAATCGGGGATTATTAATAACCAGTTCTTTAAACTTGTTTTTGTTCAAATCCAGTTCCATTGTACTATTTCCCCAGATGCCGCCCAGATCTTGTGTGAATTGTATGTTTCCGGGATTTATGGTAACCTTTAGCTTGGCAGATTGATAGTCGGGGGTGGTATTTTTCACACTCATCTTGATAGCCAGATCAGCCTGTGCATTGGTTGGTAAATCTGTTCTCACCCATGGATCTTCTATTATTAATGCTCCTGTATTCGACAAGTATACCTTATCCGTTATACCGGAGTTTAATCCGGGCACATATGGCATCCAATCCCAGCCTGCACTTGAAAGATAGGTGGGGCTACCCACATTATTCAATGGCTTTTGAGGGATATGAACAATTACAACAAGTATATTATTCCCATCTTTCTTTACAATCGAACTTATGTCAAACTTTCCCCGCTCCATGAAACCGTCTAATTCTCCAAGTCTCTTGCCATTCAAAAATATTTCTCCTTTCCGGTTGATGCCTCTAAAATTGAGCCATGTTTTTTCTTTTGTGAATGTTCCGGGTATAGAAAATTCGGCACGATAAACGAAACTCTTATCGTATTTCGCCTTATCTACTTGATATATATTGTCTGCAAAATTCGGGTCTTTTTCCAAACCGGCTTCTACATACGATGTGAATACAGTTGCCGGAACTATAGCTCTGACCCAATTATCACTGTCGTAGCCCGGCTGAAAAAGTGTATCAATATCCCTGATTTCATCTTGGGGCTTTACTTTCCACTTTACATTAGGATTGTTGCTGTCGAGTGATTCTATTACTTGAGCAGATAATAATGCGGGAAAAAGGAATATCCCTAAAAGTATACTTATAAATATCTTATGTTGTACCATCATACATATAAATTTGAAAATTTGACGTTTCATGCTTTGACTACCGCCAGATATAATTTTTGAATAACTTTTCTAAAAGGCAGAATCTGCATGACGGATATGTAGATTCTGCTATATTTAATATTAAAGTCCCAATATCATCAGTTTAACCCAATTGATATGATACCAGGTATTGGAGCCGGGTATTGTAACAGTCCAGCCTAAGGTCACTGTCTCCGTATCCTCCAGTTCGAAATATATTTTATGATTACCAGAAACGGCACCATTCTCTCTTATTTCATGCGCTAAAGTATTACCTTCGGCATTTTCGATGTCAGGCAAAGTGGAGCCTTTGGCTATGGCAAATAAGGAAGTTGCATTTCCTCCAAATCCGTCACTGTAATATTCGAGTGAATATTTTCCTGCAGAAAGTGTGATTGTCTGATATATTTTACCATTTATAAAACCAGGGCCGCCCCAGTCCTTCGATTCCAGATGAATTACTCCATTCGCATCCGTAGACCATCCTCCGGCTGTATTACCGTTCTGATTAAGTATATTTGATGTATACTGCCAATCTTTCAGCAGGCCCCATTTACCACTCCCGTTGTCGGCTCGCAGAAATGGATCGCCCGGGTTCATAATGCATTGATGTGTAATATTCTCAAGGGCAACGGCTTCCTCTACAAGAGTTTTGAATGTATCTATAGCTGTTTCGTCCGGTAAGTAATAAGCTTGCAGCTTAATAAGGCTCATACTCTTGTAATTTTCCAGAATAGTGCTTTCATCGGATGTTAAAGCCTTTACTGTACGAAGTTGCCCATCGGTATCTTCATAGTCGATCTTTACAAAGGGAGAGGATTCATCTCCATTATACCATTCAATAACCGCATCATTACCTTCCTTTTCAAGCTTCTTGATAGGCCTGTTATAGAGACCTTTTTTATATTCCGCACCATAGGATATACCTGTTTTGGCGACAGTAATAGAAGGAATGCCTTTGTCATCGAACGAGATCACCTCAAAGTTGTATCTTCCTTCCTTCAAAGGAATAGGCAGGAACAAAGTATCTACCCCACTTGTCCTGTTAATATTCAATATCAACGAGTCTTTACGGTTGTTCCAGAAAATCTTCACTTGCCTTATCTTAGGGTCGGAAGTCAGTAAACCTGTAAACACCACCCGTTCGTCGCCCGAATGGAAATTTACCGAGTCGACAATACCTGTGTAAGTAGGAACACCATCCAGATATTTCAGATAATCATCCATATCTGAACATGACGTCAATTTGCAACACAAAAAGATTATATATCCTAACCAGAGGAACTTGATTGTATTTTTCATTGTAATCATTTTTTAATTATCATCACCCCATATTGTTATTTCACTAATACACATATTTGTATTACCCGACCAGTTTTTAGTACAAACGATACGCAAGTACCTCACTTTCGGCATTTCTATAGGTATATCAGCATCATCTCCGTTACGGCCTGCTGCCCTGTCGTCTTCTGTTATCGTCCCAATGGATAATCCCGATGGTTTTACGTTTTCTATCGAAACCAGTTTTGTCCACGAATCAAAGCTACCCGACGGATCAGGATTCAGAGAACCCCATATTTCATAGAAACGAGGAGATACATCGTTAAACCAGTGCTTATCATCAGGAATAGTCTTCAGATTAATACGGCTCAGCTTGGCTCCTACGCCCAAATCGAATGAAATATGTTTTGGAGTGGTACTTGCATCGTTTCCGGTATGGGCTGCCTTATCGTTAACAATATCATTCCACATGTATTCCAACGATCCATCCCAATGTGTAGCATCGGCATCATTCGGGAAAACAATAGGACGGAACAGCGATTTATTCAGTTTTACTTCATAAACCGGGGTCAGGTTCTGATATAATGTATCAGAAAGATTATCCCATTTGTCACGTACAACAATTCCAAAAAGACGTGGTTCGGCTGCATATCCCCTTATTGCATACTTCGCGCTATCGCGTGCAGTATAGAAAGTCTCAGCCACCATTTCCTCTCCATCTACATCTGTAGTAATCACGATAAATGCCAAATCGGCTTTTGTCTCATTCTTGAAAGTGAAGCTCATACCTCCAAAATCAGGCTGAACGTTCAAAGACTTGGCAGTAAGTTGTACTTGCGGTTCCAATGGATTAATCTTAATCGCCAGAGGAGCCGACTTGTTCTCACTACGGTCTACAGCATACAGGTTAACAGTATATTCGTCTGTATCGCCAAAGCCTTCTACTTTAATCTTGTTTGTATAGTATGAAGCCCTGAAATCGAAAACCTTACCGTGCTTATTCTTATATTCTGCTATAACATACAACAAATCGTCATCAGACGGCAGACTATATGTAATCAGGGCGGCACCCGGCATATTCTCCACCACTACATTGAATACCTGCCCGGGAGCTTTGCCATCCTTGTCTATCGGTGAGTTCTCATCATCTTTACAGCTTTGTAGCGAAAACAATGAAATCATCGTCCCTAAAAATATTATAAATAAATTATGTTTTTTCATAACCGATCTGTTTATTGTTCTTTACCAGCCCGGATTTTGTACCAGACTCTTATTGTAATAAAGCGACTCCTCGCGCAATGGCCACAAATAGTCGCGTGGAGCTACAAATTCCTGATCAAATAATACTTTCGGCCTATAGTATGCTTCAGGAACTTCCTGATCGATATCCCAACCGTGTATTTTCTGGTTCAGTACAGTAGCAGCTGTTTTCCATCTCCTCAAGTCCCAAAAACGCTGCCCTTCAAAAGCAAGTTCAATAGTACGTTCCTGTTGGATTATTTCGCGAAGTCCGGCTTTAGTTTTAAATTTATCCGGCTTAGTAGAGTATGTTGTCCACGACTCATTCACTCCTTTCAACCCGGCCCTTTCACGTACCAAGTCAATCCATTCTAATGCAGCAATCGTTTGATCGCTTTCATTCAGAGCTTCTGCATAAAGCAGATATAAGTCTGCCAAACGCAATTCGGGCCAAGGAAACCACTCAGTGGTAGAACTATTGCTTGATAATACAAATTTCCAGCTGATAAGTTTTTTAGGCCAGTATCCTGTCACGGAATAATTATATGCGCCAAGTTTTGCCTGCGGTTGCCCCATGCGTGCTTTTACGGTAAAAGTGTTCTCATCCGAGCCGCTACGACTATTTTGCATATACCATACAGATCCGTCGAAAGCAAGGTTTGCATAATAACGGTTTTCTCGATGATAATTGAGCTTCGCAGTCACATAACCTTCAGCCAGATTAAAACGTTCCTGTGTTCCGGCAACCTGACTGGTATATCTGCCCGAATAGTCCCATGTTTTATCTTCATTTAAAGGTACGCCATTATCGGTATAAAAATTATTGGCGATTTCAATTGTAGGATTCAGGCGTTCCTGTGCAGCCCACATATTTCCAAGATTCGCCGGGTCTATGCGTGCCATACAGACAGATTGCAGATTATTTACCGCCCTGCCCGACAGTCCCCAGATAAGCTCGTTATTCCATTTCTCACCAATACTATTCCTTATACTCATTTGTATTTTGGTCGTGTCGGACAAACGGTCATTACTCTTGAATGTATATAACTGTATATTATTCAGCTTACATGATTCTATTGCATCATAGCAAGCTTCAGCTGCTTTTAGCCATTTGTTCTGGTCGTATTCGGCATTAAACAAATGTACGCCTTCCTTGTCTGTAAAATCAGCATAATCCGAATTGCCGTTGAATAACGGACTGGCTGCCGTCACTAATAGTTTGGCTTTCAATGTCAGGGCAATGGGTTTGGTTATACGCCCAAGTTCTTCGGTCTTATTCGTAACCTCCTGTGGCAAATACTCGTAAGCTTCATCCAGCAGACCGGCTATATAATTTACAACCTCATCCACAGAACTACGCTTTTTCTGCATTTCCAACGGAGGCGCATCTATGGCAATATTTTTATCTACAATAACAATTGGACCATACATTCTGAACAGTAGAAAATGATAATAAGCCTTCAGGAATTTAACCTCTCCAATCCAACGTTGTCTCATTGTTGATGTCAGGTCAGGCACTTTGTTCGTATCTTCTACATTTTCCAGAAAAATATTACAATCTCGTAATGCATTATATAAGGCTCTTCCACCTCTTCTTCCTTCCCAGTAGTTCATATACGGATCATTCGTGTTTTGTTGTCCCCGGGCAATCATCCACGGATCAAAATCACTTCCCGGATAATATGCCCATAATTCATCCGCTCCCATAAGACCGACGTTCCCGGTATGTTCGTGGTGGGCAGGAATATATGAGTAGCATGTCATCAGGTATTTTTCTGCCTCATTCTTATTTGCAAATGCATTTTCAATTGTTGCTATTTTATCGGGAACAATATCCAGATAATCGCCGCAGGAGAAAAAGCTGCCGATAAGTAAAATAGACAACAGTATTTTTTTTGTAGTCATAATATCGATTGTTAAAAGTTAACTTGTACACCTAAATTAATAACTCGCTGAATAGGGTAGCCCAAGCCGTTTCCTCCCATTTCAATATCCCAAAGGTTGAACCCGCTGAACAATAACAGGTTTGTTCCGGATGCATAAGCCCTGAGTGAACTTACATGAAGTTTTCTCAACATATGTTCAGGAAATGTGTAGCCAACTTCCACACTTTTTAATCTGAGGAATGCACCATTTCTCATAAACCATGTGTTACGCGGATCTGTATTATTACGCACGAGAGTTGGACTTAAACGTGGCCATAAGGCATAAATATTGCGGTTGCTTTCAGACCAGTGGTTATCTGCATAGGCTTTGATAAGAGGAACATCGCGATGATAAGGATTGTAGTCATCCGGGCTTTTATGGTCGAAAGGACTTGTGTCCTGAGCATTTATCCAAAATGACGAGCGTGCCGAACCCTGAAAGAACATAGAAAAATCGACTCTGTTATTTCCTGCCGAAAATCCAAATCCATACACTATTTCGGGTACAGTAGGATAACCTATCGGAACCATATCGGCATCTGTTATTACTCCATCTCCGTTCATATCTACATATTTAATGTCACCCGGGCCATATTCACTCCATGTTTGTCTGGGGGAGTTGGCTACATCGTATTCGTCAATGAATAAGCGTTCTGCAATCAATCCGTATTGCTGGTTGAGCGACTGGCCTATATGAGACCTGTATTTTTCATTATATTCCGGTTCTTCATATTTCAGGAACTCACTATGGGCATAAGTGAAATTACCTCTGGCCTGTACCCAATAGTTTTTAGGCAGCATCTTCTTATAGTCTAAAGACATATCCACACCTTTGGCCTTGGCTTCCCCTACATTTGCTCTTACTTTTGCAGATAGCCCCATCGATGGAGAAACAGATCTGTCCATTAATATATTTGTCCGTTTTTCGGTGAAGTAATCTATCTGGAATTCGAAATCATTGAATAATCCAAGTTCCATACCGAAATTCGATTTATATGATTTTTCCCATCCTATATCCCGGTTTTCATAACGGCTTATTGATATCCCGTTTTTTCCATATTGGAAATTTTCTCCGAAAGAGTAGGATTTGCCACCGTCATTCATATTTACATTGGAAAGATAAAAGAAACGGTCATCCTCGCTACCAATAGCATCATTTCCGACGAGCCCGTATGTAGCCTTAAATTTTAATTTGGAAACGATCTTGCTTACAGGCTTCCAAAACTTCTCGTTAGAAACAGACCATCCGGCTCCCACTGCAGGGAAAAAGCCATAACGATTTGTTTTATAAAAACGTTCGGAACCATTATATCCAAAATTAAACTCGGCCATATACCTATTGTCATATGCATAAGTAAAACGTCCGGAAAGCCCCTGATTTCTGTAAGGCAGTGATTTCTGTAAATCGCCTCTGTTTGCTTCCAGTTTTTCGCGACGCTGGAATACGAGTAAGCCTCCCAGATCATGCTTTTCATTAAATTGGCGGTTATATGACAATGCTGCTTCTATATAAACAGCCGATGATATATCTTTGGAATTCTCGTTATAATCAAGATATTCTGTCGGATTATCTTTTTCATTAATTTGCGCTATCGTATATGAATCGGTTAGCTTGTCATACGAACCTACTGCATAATAATAAGGATTGTATTTGCGACTAATACTATAATATGAATATCGAGAAGTATTAAACATAGCCCTCACATTGAGCCCCTGTGTAATAAAGCGCAAATCCTGCTTCAGCTCAATTGTAGCATCCATCTGGGATCTTGAGTAGTCTGTATACCCCTTTACCATTTCCGCATAAGGATTTGTATAATCCGCGCTTGTTCCTGCACCCTCTACTCCGCGTGTAGCGTTCCCAAATAAGATATGATTAGCCTGAGGTTGCAAAGATGACGGGTAATATGCAGGAAATAAAACAGGGTTTGTTCCCATTATTTTCTTATACATCGCTTCCCCTCCGTCTATTGGCCCTGTATAGTCATCGAAAGTCCCGCTTAACCGTACTATAGCTTGTGTCGTTTTGGTCAAGTCCAAGTTTATGTTTGATCTTAACTGATACGTCTCAAGGTTGATATTATTATTAAAGTTATTGCGTTTATCCATTTTCAGATTTCCGTTGTCCTTGTTGTAAGACGCTGCGACATAATAACGCCCGATACCTCCGCCTCCACTGATATTTACATTCAGACGAGGGTTGTAAGCCGTGTTTTTCATCAGCATTTCACGCCAGTCATTAGCCGGATAAACATAAGGATTAAGTCCCTGCCTTGTCCTTTCTATTTTTTCGTAAGAATAAGGTAGTGCTTCCTGTGGATTCCGGGTCCTTGTAGCTTCGTTAGCCATCTGCATAAATGTGATAGGGTCTGCCAACTCAATGTCACTCGTATTGGACGACCAGGAATTTTCGAAACGTACCGATACTTTCAATGGGCCTTCTTTACCCTCTTTTGTCGTTATCTGAATAACCCCGTTGGCTCCGCGAGCACCATAGAGTGCTGTAGCGGTAGCGTCTTTTAATATGGAGAAAGCCTGTATATCGTCAGGTTGTAGACGCGACAGATCGGTTGATGTAGACTCAATACCATCTATCAGGATAAGAGGGTCTTTCTTATACCCAAAAGTAGTAACGCCACGTATAAAGAAATCGGCATTATCCTTGCCCGGTTCCCCGCTGCGCTGATAAGCAATGATTCCCGCTAAACGCCCAGCCAAAGCGGTGGTAAGGTTACTTGACGGAACCTTCAGGTCACCAGGGCTAACCGTCGAAATAGAACTGATCATACTCTCTTTCTTCTGTGTCCCAAAAGCGACGACAACCACATCGTCCATCTTCACGGCATCTTCTTTCAAAACGACATCGATGGATGTTTGGTGCTTCACCTCCACTTCGGCAGTCTGCATACCAATAAAAGAGTATACCAATACAGCTTCAACCGGTACATTTTTCAGAGTATACTCCCCATTGGTGGATGTCATTGTCGCATTTGTCGTACCCTTTACCAGAACGGTAACTCCGGCCAAAGGCAGATCGCTCTCATCTTTTACAATGCCCTTCACAGCTATCCGTTGTTGTAATTCTTCGCTTGTTTCATTAATCCCATTGACAGCAAATAAATGAAATGGGAATAACATCAAAAGTGAAATAAGAATACAAGTCTTGAATAAAGACCCAAATCTTATACATTGTGCTTTTCTCATAAGATTAGATTAGTAAGTTATTATTGAATGAATACTATATGGTATGAAATAATACCGTGAGTGTTATTTGTAAGTTCATTCCGGTTCCATAGATATTATTTTAAGGTTCGACAAAAGAATTATCGATCAAAAGTACGATTTCAAAAATCCAGTATCGTTACATGAATTTTTCAAAAAATAGGAGAAATGTTCCATCAATATCAATATGCGCCTATTTTAAGACATCTCTCCTATTTTTTGAAACATTTGTCAATATCCATTTCTTTATATTTGCAACATATATAAATAACCATGCTATGAAAAGACTAATTTGTTTCATTTTTCTATTCTTTTCTTTTTTGATCCACTTATCTGCTTACGATTTTTCCTTTGCTCAAATAGATGGTAGGATGGGGCTATCACATAATAATGTAAAAGCAATAATACAAGACAGCTATGGCTTCATGTGGTTCGGAACGCGTAATCGCTTAAACAGATATGATGGAATATCATTAAAACAATTTGACTGCTATGACCCTCATCTGGGAAAACGCAACAATAATGTAGGTGCACTTTATGAAGATATAAATAGAATATTATGGGTTGGAACCGATAAGGGAATATTTCTATTCGATCCTATTAAGGAAACTTTTACTTTTTTTGATAACAAAACGGAGAGCGGCATTGGAATCTCAGACTGGATTTCAGACATTCAAAGCGATCCGGATAATAATATATGGATTATATGCCCGAATACGGGCGTTTTCAAATATGTAAAAGCACAAAACAAGCTGTCGCATTATACCGTTGTGGAAAATCTGAAACTCAGCGTAAGCAATCCTCAGTGTATGACTATTGAAAAAAACGGAAAAGTATGGATAGGGACAAATGTTTCGGGGGTCTATCTCTATGATAAGCAGAAAGACAACTTTACGCAGCAGCTTGGCAACAGTGACGGGAATAATTATTTGTCGGGGAAAAATATCTATACCATTTCGCATGATAATGACTATATCATAATCGGCATCCATGAAAGCAAGCTTCTGAAGCTGGACAAACGACGGAATATAATTGTGGACATGAAGGTAGACGAAATCAATTATAAGATAATAAGGGATGTGCATGTATTCAACGACAATGAAATATGGGTCGCAACCGAGTCTGGCATTTTTGTTATCGACCAGAAACAAAATATTATCAATCATGCCAAAGAAGACCCTGGCAACTCGTATGCATTATCTGATATGCTGACGGAGAAAATTTATCAGGATAAGGAGGGTGGTATCTGGATCGGTTGCAAATTTGGTGGCGTAAATTATCTTCCAAATAGAATCAACAAATTTGAAAAATATTTTCCTACCAAAGAAAATACCCGTATATCGTCCAGACGTATAAGGGAAATAAAAGAAGATAGAGATGGGAGTATTTGGATTGGGACGGAAGATGCCGGACTAATGCACTTCGACCCTATAAAAAAAGAATTCAGGGCTAAAAATAATCTTTTATATAAGAAAACACTGGCTATTTTCCCAACAGACGAAGAAGTCTGGGTAGGATATTTCAAAAACGGACTGGATAAAATAAATAAAAAAACGAACTTTGTAGCCCATTATTCGCCCGAAGACCTGGGACTGGACGAAGAAAGCGTGGGGACGCTCTGTGAAGACCGATACGGAAGAATATGGCTTGGAAACGGATGGGGCGTATTTGTTGCAGATAAGGGAGATGCAAAATTCAAGCGGATGAACATATTCGGCTTCAACTATATATTCGATATAATAGAAGACTCGGATGGCTTTATATGGGTGGCTACCATGGGAAACGGAGTATTCCAGTACAATCCCAAAGATAATAAAATATCCCATTTCACAAATAATGGACCTGGCACATTAAGTTCCAACTCGGTCAGCAATATTACGGAAGATCATCTGGGCCATATCTGGTTTGCTACCGACAGAGGCGGAATATGCATATACAATAAAGAAAAAAAAGAATTTACCACCTACTCCATCAAGGAAGGTTTACCGGATGATATCGCTTACAAAATCGTAGAGGATAAGGAGCATAACCTCTGGTTTGGTACAAATCAGGGCTTAGTGCGCTTCAATCCGGAAACAAAAGCCATAAGGGTATTTACAAAAAATGATGGATTGTTATCGGATCAGTTCAATTATAAATCAGCATTACTCAGCAGTGATAATAAGTTATATTTCGGATGTGTCGACGGATTGATTGTCTTCGATCCCGACAAATTCAAAGAAGAAGAATATACACCTCCTGTCTACATCACCAAGTTCTTCATATCGAATGAAGAGATCAAACCTTCGAGCCCAAACTCTCCTTTGGAAAACAGTATAATGCATACCTCGAAGATAATACTTTCATATAACCAGTCGAATATAGGTTTCAATTTTGTGGCACTCAATTATAAGGCATCTCACTCTAACCTTTATGCTTACAAGATGGAAAATATAGATGACGACTGGATATATACCCGCAACAATTATTCGGCGTCTTATGCCAAACTACCTCCTGGCAAATATACTTTTAAGGTAAAAGCTTCGAATAACGATGGAATCTGGAGCGAAAATGTACGGACAATTGATATAGAGATACTGCCTCCCTGGTGGGCTTCTGTATTTGCTGTTATAGCTTATATCTTCCTATTTCTCATCATATCATATCTTATCCTACGATACTCTTTAAAAAGATATAAGAAGAGAAATATGGAAAAACAAAAACTGTTTGAAACTGAAAAAGAGAAAGAGTTGTACGAAACTAAAGTCAATTTCTTTACAGAAATTGCACATGAAATACGCACTCCTGTCACCCTCATCAATGGGCCGCTGGAAACAATTATGAAAACGGAAATAACAGATAAGAAAGTCAAGCACAATCTTGAAATAATAGAGAATAATACTAAGCACCTACTGAATCTTATCAATCAACTATTGGATTTCAGAAAAGTAGACAGCGATAAATTTCTGTTGCATTACAAAAAAATAGATTTAGATCATTTTATAGAAGAAATAAAGAAAAGATATGAAGGTCAATGGGCCGTCGGCAAAAAAGAATATAATGTGATATATAATCCTGTCGGGAAGCATATTATAGCGGATAAGGACGCATTGACAAAAATATTCGATAATATGCTTTTGAATGCTATAAAATATTCATCAAGGAAAATAGAGATGGAAATTTCTTTAGACAACACCTATTTCATTGTCAAGATATCAAATGACGGAGAACTTATAAAAGACGAATTTAAGAATAAAATATTCGAACCTTTCTTTCAGATCAACAAGACTTACAGTGAAAATTCCGGTTCGGGCATAGGCTTATCACTTGCCCGGTCACTTGCCGAACTACACGGAGGATACTTACTGTATAATATTCAGGATAATATGAATATCTTCACACTGAAAATACCAGTAAATCTGGAAGCCGAAGAAGAAAGCAAAGAGGAAACAAATAATACAACACGTCTAAATATTATATCGAAGAAACATAGCCCCACTATCCTTATTGTTGAGGATAACAAAGATATGTTGACCTTTATTGCCGAGTCTTTATCCGACGAATATATCATTGAAAAAGCAAAAAACGGTATCGAAGCACAACAAATAATAGCATCGGCAAACATCGATATAATTATCAGTGATGTCATGATGCCCAAAATGGACGGGTTTGAATTATGCAGCTATATAAAATCATCAACGGAATACAATTATATCATATTTATTCTGCTCACAGCCCGCAACGATCTGGACAGCAAGATCAAAGGGCTGGAATTAGGGAGTGATGCCTATATAGAGAAACCTTTTTCACCAAGTTATCTCAAAACAATGATTATGTCTCTGATAAATAACCGTCAGAGAGAGTTGGAAATATTCAAGAAAAAACCGTTCCTGCCATTAATCGATAACAATATGAGCAAAGGTGATAATGAATTTATAAACAAGGTGGTAGAAGTAATCAATGAGAATATCGGTGATCCTAATTTCAATGTAGA
>Ga0153940_1000545_pt1 | contig 18774 bp, 8 predicted proteins | sample TSNJ024MetaG_FD_104736 | JGI IMG/M metagenome (GOLD analysis project Ga0153940, IMG submission 104736) | Attine ant fungus gardens microbial communities from New Jersey, USA - TSNJ024 MetaG | ecosystem: Host-associated > Fungi > Mycelium > Unclassified | place: USA: New Jersey, Brendan T. Byrne...
CATTTTTCCGTTTGGCAGATGCAATGTTTATAAAAGCCGAGTGTTTGTTGCGCTTGAGTAAAGACGAACAAATTGCAGCCGACTTGATCACCAATATCCGCAAACGTTCTTTCGACTCTGCTACAAAAGCAATTCGCACAGTGGCCGACTTAAAAGGGGGTAGCAGATATGATTACGGACATCGGGAATATACTAGTGAGGGTTTTGCAAACTGGGATCCTGCATCGTATAAGAGTACTTCGGAAAAAGGAACTGACATTGTATTAGGAGGTTTGCTCGACGATCTGGCTTGGGAGTTCGTTGGAGAACACCATCGTCGCCAAGATCTGATAAGGTTTAAGATGTCCGATGGACGTAATGTTTTCAATGGAAAATCATGGTTTTGTAAAGACGCTACTACTGAAATCCACTGGGATTATTTTCCAATCCCTAAATCTGCAATGAATGCAAATATATCACTTGTTCAAAATAAAGGATATAATTAATTCTTCTATGAGAAAAAGTTTTAAAACAAAAGAAAGATTCAAAATGAAAAAAATATATCTATTTATAGCATTAATTGCCACCTTCATGGTAGGTGGCACAAGTTGCGACGACAATTCGGATTTTTCGGGCCTGCATACATTAACTCAGGATGAGATTGACGAGATTGCCCGTCAGGATTCTATTAAGGAAGCCCAAAAAAATAAAATTAATGCAGATTTGATACTGGAATATACGGTAGATATTACCATTAGTAAAACTCTTTATGATGGTGCAACATTAGTAGTTGAAATGAATAAAATAGCCGAATTGTTTGGCATCACCGAGGAACAGCTCATTTCCGGAATAGAAGGAGAGAGTGATGCTCCTGAAATCAAAGGCTTTGCTATACAAGGTACTACACACGACGACACCGGCTCCATGACAAATACAAATGCTCCTTGGGGACACTGGTGGGATAAAAATGGTGATGTTACAACATGGGGAACGGATGCCATGGTATTCGCCGAATATAATACAGAAGATAAAATGTTTTCAATAGGCCAATATCCAGGACACTTGGAAAATGGACAAACCATAAAGATTATCGAGTGTTTGAAATACAATGAGAAACGTGCAGCTGTAGTTATAACCATCAATGCGAAAACCGCAGGACAGATAACAGCTACAGTAGTCAATACCCAGTATCTTAGCATCAATATTACTCCTAAGTCAAGCTACGATCAGGACCCTCTTCAATTCGATCTGGCACGAACGTTAAGTGATCTGGGCATATCTTCATTGGATAATGTGCAATTCCTTGGTATAAATGAAGATGGCAGCTATGCACAGGAAGCAGTTACAGGTAGTGGTTTCTGGTATGACATGAACGGCTTTGTAGGCGAATATGGCGACAACGCCAGTGTATATACTACATACGGTGACTTTGAAGACAATGAAATTGGTATAGGCCAAATGCCGAACAATCTGGAAGGTGGAGAGACAATAACTATTAAATATGGCTTTTTGGCTAACAATAAAATAGAGATGTTCAATATTACAGTGAATGTAATCGTCTACGAAGACCCTGAAACACCTCCTGCCGGGGAGCCTACTACTATTGAAAAGAATGTCACATTTACCAAAGCATGGAGTAATGATTATGCCAGCATACAAGAAGATATAAAAGAGACTTTGCGCGAAGCATTTAAGATGACTACTCATCAGATCCATAAAGCAGCAGTCTCGAATGATTTGAAAGTATATATAAATGCAGAAACAGAAGAAGATCCCAGCTATACAGCTGACGCTCCGGGTTACTGGATAAATGCGGACGGAACTGCAGGTAAATGGGCAGACGGCCTTGTATGGTGCAGTATCGGGCATAACGATACCGAACTTTACCTCTATTGTGGCAATCATCCTGATAATGCTATAGTCGGCGATACCCTTTCCACAAAAATGATCGTTACATGCAACGGAGGAAAAGCCGTCTTCAATATTACATTCAATATTACGACAGCTGAATAAACCTAAAAATATGATATTATTCAAATCCAATACAAAAAAGTATAAGGCAAGTGTACTTGCCTTATACTTCCGCTTATTCTTTCTTATTCTTTTAGCCGGAACGGTAATCTCAACATATGGTTGCGGAAATAAGGATGAGGAAGAAATAATAGAACCGAAAGCGGAAGATCCTGAAAAACCGGAAGAACCTGACCCGGATGTTATTATTCTCACCCCTGAGGATATCGAAGACTATGATAAATTTTACAAAGCAAATGAATTTAAAAATATGGATATGCTCCGTAGTGATAGCAAATGGTCTTTCGTTCGCAGTAAGCAATCCGAACATTTTATCGTATTTTGGGAAGCAGGTTTTGGCAACGACCCAAATGCATCTACCATCCCGCAGGAACTTCGTGTAGATATAGATGACTTGTTAGCAAAATCCGAAAAATTCTATGAAATAAATGTCCAAACCCTAAAGTTTGCTGAAGTAGGAAGCTCTAAGTCTAATCTGGATAAATACAAGATGCAGATTTACCTGCTCTACCAAGCTGAATGGCTGGCAACAGGCGGAGGATACGACGACATAATTGGAGGATTATGGGTAAATCCTAGTACATGCAGGCCTGTAGGGTCGACTATCGCTCATGAAATCGGGCATAGCTTTCAGTATCAGATCTACGCAGACTTGTTAGCTATAGGTGAATGCCAGAACGACTTCAGCCGCGGATTCAGGTATGGATACGGTGGTAACGGTGGCAATGGCTTCTGGGAACAAACTGCCCAATGGCAATCATTTCAGTCATATCCCAAAGAAGCCTTCGAATCCTATAATTTTGGTGTATATATTGATAATTGCCATCGTCATATCGGACATGAGTGGCAACGTTATGCAAGCTACTTCATTCACTATTACTGGACAGACAAACATGGCATTGATTTCATAGGAAAACTGTGGCGTGAGGCTGTAAGTCCGGAAGATCCGATGCAGGCATATATGCGGATGAACCATCTCACAGTTGAGCAGTTCAACGAAGAGATGTATGATGCGGCCACACGTTTTATCACATGGGATATAGATGCTATCCGTTCCAACGGATCTGCTTATATTGGCAAGCATTCGTATAAACTCTATGCGCTGAAAGATGGTTCCTATCAGGTGGCATATAGTCATTGTCCGGGTAGTACAGGCTATAATGCCATCCCATTGAACGTGCCGGAAGCGGGAACAGTGGTTTCTACCGAATTTACCGGATTGCAACCTGGTTCGGCTTTAGCTTCCGACGACCCCGGAATATCTACCAACAATGAAAAAACAACCACTGTAACGAAATACAACAAGGGCAGTCTTACCAGAGCCGGATGGCGATACGGGTATGTGGCATTACTGAACAATGGCCAACGTGTTTATGGAGATATGAACCGAAAAACGCAGGCAAATGTAGCATTTATGGTTCCTACAGGGTGTGAAAAGCTGTGGTTCGTTGTATTGGGAGCACCTAATACTTATATAGCACATGCCTGGGATGAAAAAGAAGAAAATGACGACCAATGGCCTTACACAGTCAAGTTCTCAAAAACTGACCTTCTCGGAAATATTTCATTCGACGGAACAGAAAAACAGGAAGATATCACCCTTACTTATAACGTAAAATTCCCAGCAAGTTCGACTGACTATACAGGTTCTACAGTCTCCCTAAATAATACAGATCTGCAGAAATTGGCAAAAGCCTTTATCCTCCAGCCTGGTGCAATAAAAGGATATATGGACGGCAAGATCAAATTCTATGCTATAGAAGTTAATGGAAGCCTGAATTCAAAAACAACAGCCAATGGATACGGGCACTGGTTCGATACTGCTGGAAATGTATGTTCATGGGGAGCTGAAAGCAGAATTTTCTCCGAATATGATGCCTCCAGTTATGCTTTTACAATCGGACAATATCCAGGTCAGTGTGCTATCGGTAATAAATTTACTATCAAGCAAGCATTAGTCTATGAATATGAAACTGATAAAACTGTTCAGGCAACATTTATTTTTAATGTTACCATCGAATAAAAATTAAAGATACATGAAAAGAAAACTAACATTATTATTTGCCACGGCAGCATTGATGTTCTCATGCGACAATATGGAAGAACAATCAGGCGTTCAGCTGGGCGAAATAAAAGAAGTCCCGTTCACTGATGTCCATTTTACAGACGAATTTTGGCTGCCGCGAATGGAAATAAACAGAACAGTATCCATTCCGTCTGCTTTTCACCAATGCGAAATCAACGGAAGGTTCGACAACTTTGCTCTGGCAGCAGGATTGATAAAAGGGGAACACAAAGGTGATTTCTCTTTCGACGACACCGACCCCTATAAAATTATCGAAGGGGCGTCCTATTCCCTCGCGGTAAAATACGACCCGAAACTAGACGCATACCTCGATAGTGTAATCACTCTGATTGCAGCAGCTCAAGAGCCGGACGGCTATCTTACAACCTGCGTCACCAACAAGTGTACACGTCTTTCGGGCTGGTGGGGTAGTTCCCGCTGGGAGAAAATCAACAGCCATGAATTATATAACAGCGGCCACCTTTACGAAGCAGCTGTTGCCCACTATCAGGCAACCCAGAAGAGGACATTACTGGATGTGGCCATCAAGAATGCCGACCTTGTATGTCAGGTGTTCGGCCCAAATGAGGGACAGAAGCATGTTCCATCCGGTCATCCGATTGTAGAAATGGCATTAGTAAAACTATACAATATAACCAATGATAAGAAGTATCTGGATATGGCGCGCTACTTTGTCGACGAAACAGGACGTGGTACCGACGGGCACAGGCTCAGCCCCTATAGCCAGGATCATATGCCTATACTCGAACAAAACGAAATAGTAGGGCATGCCGTACGTGCCGGATACCTTTATTCGGGTGTTACTGATGTAGCATCTATGCAGCACGATCACAAACTTTTCGAGGCTGTAAACCGTGTATGGGATAATATGGCAAGCAAGAAACTATATATCATCGGAGGCATTGGATCACGTGCACAGGGAGAAGGCTTCGGCCCGGATTACGAGTTGAACAATTTCAATAACTACTGCGAAACCTGCGCCTCTATAGCTAATGTATACTGGAATCAGCGCATGTTCCTTGCCACAGGTGAATCCAAATATGTAGATGTGCTGGAGAGAGCGCTTTATAACGGACTTATAGCAGGAGTTTCCCTGAGCGGAGATAAATTCTTCTATGGAAATCCGCTGGCGTCGGATGGTGGTTTCGAACGCGCACCATGGTTCGGTTGCGCATGCTGCCCGGGAAATGTAACCCGCTTTATGGCTTCTGTTCCGGGATATGCATATGCTGTAAACAAAAAAGATATCTATGTAAACTTATTTGTTGAAGGAAACTCAAAAGTAAAACTTGATAACAACGAAGTAGAACTGGTCCAAAAGACTAAATATCCGTGGGACGGGGATGTCAGTATAGAAGTTGTACCTTCAGTATCTGAAAAGTTTGCTCTGCTTGTCCGTATTCCCGGCTGGGCAAAAAACAAACCTGTACCTTCCGACTTATATGATTATGTAGACGGAGCAAATCCTGATGTAAAGATATTGGTAAACGGACAGGATGCTAAAAAGAGAATCAGAGGAGGCTATGCCGTTATCGAACGTGAATGGAAGGCCGGAGATAAAATCTCCGTACATATGGACATGCCGGTGAGAAGAGTACAGGCACATAAAGAAGTGAAATACGATGAAGGACTCTTATCTATGGAGCGTGGTCCAATTGTTTATGCACTGGAAAGTATAGACCAGAAGAAAGATTATCTATTTGATGTGGTAATTCCACGCGATTCGAAAATAGAATCACATTTCGAAAAAAGCCTGCTGAACGGAGTTATGGTACTCGAAGGTAACGCCTATTCGGTAGAAAAAGATTCCGTAAATGGCAGCACAGTAGAAAAACCATTTACGTTCAAGGCTATCCCTTACAGCACATGGAACAATCGCGGACAAGGTCAACTTGTAGTATGGACCCCTGAAACTTCTCAATACGCTATTCCAAAGCCGGAACCTACTCTTGCATCTCAGGCCTGGCAGATAGGCGGATGGGGATACAACGACCAGTTCGAGCCGAAATCTTCTGCCGACATCAACACTCCATATCATTACTGGTGGCTAAAAGCCGGAACAGAGGAATCTATCGGATATAGATTCAAAAAACCGGAAAAAATTTCAAGTGCAGAAGTTTACTGGCTGGCATTCGAGCATTATGATGTCATCTACAAAGCTCCCGAATCATGGAAGCTATTGTACAAAGACGGTAATGCGTGGAAAGAAGTCAAGAACACTTCTCCATACGGAACTGAACTGGATAAATATAATAAAGTAACATTCGATCCGGTAACCACAACCGAATTGAAGATGGTTGTGCAACTGCAAAAGCCAAAAGCTGAAAAAGCTTCGGATGAAAACGGGCCGCAGGTCATAGATGTTGACCGCAAGGGCTATTCCGGCGGGGTTATAGAATGGAAAGTCAATTGAAAAAACAATAAGTAATGAAACACATATTATTATATTCATTCTTTTCTATATTCTTCATCATATTAGTTAACAGCTGCTCCGACAAAAAGGGGCGGCTTTCTTCCGTTGATATAAAAGTAGCCGCTGTACCCGATACATTAGGCATAGATCCGTTCTATAAAAAATATATGGATGCAGACGGGATACCCATAGTATCATCAGCCAAGGTTAACGACGTTGCACTTACCAGAGCTGCTAAAGTAATCTCGCAAGTATTATCAAAAAGGGAAGATGTAAAGAAAGCAATGATAGCCAAGGGCTGCAAAGTAATGATAATCGGGGAGAAAGAAGAGGTGTGCGATATACCTGAATATAAACATATCTGCAACACTCCCGAAAATACAGCTTACTGGAACAAGCGCGCCCGTGGTTTCGGCGGTGCACCCGAACACGACTTCAGCGCCAGTTGTGGCGAGGAAAATGTGATTTGCCTGCCGGGCGACAGATATAAGGGGGAAAGTATACTTGTACATGAGTTTGCCCATATTATCCATATGGTAGGCATTCTGGGTATAAACCCGGATTTCAACAATGAACTGGAAGCTTTACGTCTGAAAGCGATAGAAAAAGGCTTATGGAAAGACACTTATGCCATCAGTAATAAAGAAGAGTATTTTGCCGAAACAGTACAATCATTCTTTGACTGTAACAAATATTCTGCCGAACCAAACGGGGTGCATAACTCCATTAACACACGGGAGAAACTGAAAGAATATGACCCCGACATGTATAACCTTTTATTGCAATATTTTCCCGAAATAGAATTGGATTTATGCTCTGATAACAGAACAAATCAGTAACAATATGAAAAAGGCCTTATATATCCTATTATTTATTCTTTCTTTCCATACATTGTACGGACAGGAAGTAAAATACAACACTCCGGCAGCAGGGAACCCCATTATTCCGGGATATTTTGCCGACCCCACAGTCCGCAAGTTCGGAGATACATATTATATTTATGCTACAACCGACGGCACAGGGCTTGGTGTAGGCCCTGCACAAGTGTGGAAATCAAAAGATTTCGTAAACTGGATTATCGAACCTATGAACTGGCCGACGGCTAACCAGATATGGGCGCCGGATGTGATGCAGGGTACCGACGGACGATATTACCATTATTACAGCCAGGCATGCAAAATATTCTGTGGCGTATCGGACAATCCCACAGGCCCGTGGACGAATATACTCGGCCCGGATGAAGCAGTACTTATTCCCGACAGGTATGTAAAAATGTCTATCACACTCGATGCGCAGAGTTTCATTGATGACGATGGCTCTACTTATCTTTATTGGGGCACATGGGGTATATACAAAGACCATGGCTGCGGCGTAGGCAAACTGAGCGCCGATATGAAGAGCCTTGTAGATACTACACTGATACCGAATACACAGGCCACTGATTTTTTCGAAGCCCCCTATGTATTTAAACGCAACGGTATCTATTACCTGACCTATTCATCGGGCTCGTGCCACGACCATACTTACCGCGTGCAGTATGCAACCAGCAAAACAGGTCCGATGGGTCCTTTCGAATTTGCGGATAATAATCCGATACTGGCTACAAGTGCCGACAGTACCATTCACGGACCGGGGCATCATAGTATATTGAAGGAAGGAGACAATTATTATATTGTTTATCATAGGCACAATATTCCGCAATCGACCCGGGGCTTTTTCAGACAGGTAGCAGCCGATAAACTGGAATTCGATAAAGACGGACGGATAATGAAAGTTAATGCCGGGCACAAAGGAATCGGGTTCTTACAGAAAGATTCCAATCCGTATAAGAATATCGCATCCGGAGCAAAGGTAGAAGCCTCGTCTTATTACGACGGGAACTTCAAGCCCGAATATGCCATCGATGACAATAATGCGACCTTATGGCGGGCAAAAAACTGTTATAAAGATGAATGGATAGAACTGGATTTAGGCAAAGTACAGAATATAACGCGTATCTGGACACAGTTCGAGCATGCAACATCATTTTATCAGTATATTTATGAAACATCTGCCGATGGTAAGAACTGGACGGTTTTTTCTGACAAGCGCAATAATATAATTGCCGGAAGCCCGATGACAGACCACGGCGATATAAAAGCAAGGTATATCCGACTAACGGTTACAGGAAACGAGAAAAATGGTTTATTCCCTGCCATATGGAATATAAAAGTATTTTCAGGTGGGGAAGACCCATTCCCGAATAACAGCCAGCCATTCGACAAGCAGCCAAAGGCAGCTGCGCCGAAAAGACAAGGATTACTGTTCGAAATCAATGCCGCCAATTATCCTGCGGAGTCTCTCGTTGCCAGAATATTAAATGAACAAAATAAAGAAGAAGGATTCGACACTTTCTCAATGGCCGTACCTGTTAAAAGCTACAAAAACAAAGCTGCATTTGCTTTTAACGGATACCAGCAATTCAGGTCTGATTTCGGATTGCCCGAAACAATGACAGGAAATGCACCTTACAGCATTTCGGCATGGATAGCATCTGAAAATCCGAAAGAAAATGAATGTATTCTGGACATAAACGAGTCTTACGGTGAACTGGAAAAAATAATTTTCGGATACGGAACCAGCCCACGTAGCGGAATTACCATGCATCACGGCTGGTATGAAGATATGGGAATCAAGGATATGAGAACCGACGGAGAATGGAAACATATAGTTGTTACCTTCGATGGATATAAGGAAAAAATATATATTAACGGTATATTTGTAAAAGAGAAAGATGTTTTTCTGCGTGTAGGAAAAAGCGAAAAAATGACTTTAGGTACTAAATTTGATGGAGAACACCGTTTCACAGGATACCTCAACTCTCTCAAGTTCTATGATACGCCGTTGATACAGGACGAAATATCGGAACTATATAATCAAGGGAAATAATATAACAAAACAAATATAGCTATGAAAAAATTAAGTTTAGTCATTCTTTTACTTACCTGCTACTGGCTGGCAGCCTGGGGATGCAACAATCCGGGACATCATCATGCCCATCAGCAGAAAGGAGACAACAAGGACTACCCTATCCAGCCGGTAGCCTTTACATCGGTTAAATTCTCGGACAAGTTCTGGGCGCCACGCATCCGCATCAATCAGGATGTAACAATACCGATTGCCCTCGGCCATTGCTACAATACAGGACGGGTAGATAACTTCAAGAAAGCGGGCAAACTGATGCCGGGTTATTTTGCAACTCAACTGACTTTCGACGATACGGATATCTACAAGATTATCGAAGGCGCAGCCTACTCTATCCAGATGTTCCCGAATAAGGAGCTGGAAGCCCGCATGGATACATTGATTTATTACATCCAAAAGGCTCAGGAACCCGACGGATATCTATATACAGCACGTACTGCCGGAGAACCGGGAAAACTGCATGAGTGGGTAGGTGAAAAACGTTGGGAAAAAGACCCCGACCTCAGCCACGAGCTTTATAACTGTGGACATCTTTACGAAGCGGCAGTCGCTCATTATCAGGCGACAGGAAAACGCTCCCTGCTCGATGTGGCTATCAAAAATGCCGACCTGCTGGTAAAAGATTTCGGGCCGGGTAAACTGGCTTACGAACCCGGACACCAGATCGTAGAAATGGGACTGGCAAAGATGTACCGTGTAACGGGTAAAAAAGAATATCTCGACCTCGCTAAATATTTCCTTGATCTGAAAGGCCACGGACACAGCGGCGAATACAGCCAGACACACAAACCTGTTATCGAACAGGACGAAGCCGTAGGGCATGCCGTACGTGCTGCCTATATGTATTCGGGAATGGCCGATGTGGCTGCTTTGACAGGAAATGAGGCTTACCTGCATGCCATAGACAAGATTTGGGACAATGTGGTTACCAAGAAACTGTATATCACAGGGGGCATCGGAGCAACAGGGCATGGCGAGGCTTTCGGCAAGAATTACGAACTGCCGAATATGTCGGCCTACTGCGAAACCTGTGCTGCTATCGCCAATGTGTACTGGAATCACAGACTGTTCCTGCTTCATGGCGATTCGAAATATTATGATGTGCTGGAACGTACTTTATACAACGGATTGATTTCGGGTATCAACCTCGACGGCAACCGCTTCTTCTATCCCAATCCGCTGGAATCGGTGGGACAACACGGACGCAGCGAATGGTTCGGCTGTGCATGCTGTCCGAGCAATGTATGCCGCTTTATGCCCTCGATACCGGGATATGTATATGCAAAGAAGGACGATAAGATATATGTGAACTTGTTTGTAGAAAGCGAAAGTGAAATAGAATTGGGTAAGAATAAAATCAATCTGTCACAAAAGACCGGCTATCCGTGGGATGGCAATGTAACTATCAATGTAGATCCTGCAAAATCAGAAAAATTCGATGTACTGGTAAGAATACCGGGATGGGCATTGAATAAACCTGTACCAAGCGACCTTTACACTTACCTGAATCCGAAAAAGGAAGCTGTTAAGATAAAAGTGAATGGAAAAGATGTAGATTACACAATAGGAAGTAACGGTTATGTAACCCTTTCTCAAAAATGGAAAAAGGGAGATAAGATAGATTTATCGTTCCCTATGGACGTTCATAAAGATATCGCAAACGAAAAAGTAGAAGACGACAGGGGAAAAGTAGCTATCGAGCGCGGCCCTATCGTATATTGCCTGGAATGGATAGATAATAAAGACCGTGTACTGAATGCCGTACTGGAAGATAATGTCGTATTTACAGAAACTTTCCTATCCGACAAACTGAGCGGCATCATGCAACTGGAAGCAAATGCCAAAAGCGCATCGCGGGATAAAGACAATAATGTAATTATAGAAGACAAGCGCCTGACCGCCATTCCGTATTATGCATGGTCGAACCGTGGTTCAGGAGAAATGGCTGTATGGATACCGCGTACTGTGGAATCGACACGCCCATTGCCTCCTCCCACTTTCTGTACGAATGCGAAAGTGTCCGCTTCTTCTCCTAACAAATCGATGAGCAGTGTAAACGACGGTTACTGGCCGAAGGACTCGAATGACAGGCATGTACCGTTCTTTACCTTGTGGCCGAAAAATAATTCACAGGAATGGATTGTCTACGATTTCGATAAACCTGAAACATTTTCTACTGCGTCGGTATTCTGGTACGACGACGGGCCTTGGGGCGGTTGCCGTATTCCTCTGTCATGGGGAGTACAATACAAAAACGATAAGGGAGAATGGGTAGATGTGAGAGCCAAAACACCGGCCAAACCGGAAAAGGATGCATTGAATGCAATGGAATTCGAACCTGTAACAAGCCAGAGCGTACGCCTGCTATTCCAGTTGCCGGTACAAGAATCGGCAGGTGTTTATGAATTCGAAGTGAAATAGCACATGTAGATTAGGATAGAGGATATGCAGAAATGATTTGTAAAGTTTTAGTATGCATATCCTTCTGTTTTTTGATAAAAGTTTATCTATATAGTTGAAAGCCGATAGCCTTTAGCTGTTAGCTTATAGGGCTCTTTGAAAAAATTAATTAGCAAATTTGAAATTAGCATATTAACAAATGAGTGAAATAGTGTAACCTTTGTTACCTGCGTCGCAGGGGATTTGTAATCCCCTGCTTTTTATTATCAGGATTTACAATCCAACAGGCTCTTTAACGGATTATAAATCCTGACAATAGAAACTTTCGAATTGCAAATCCGAAAGGACGAAAGATACGAGTTAGCTGATGCCTTAATTTTGTTTCACGCAAAGACGCAAAGGCGCAAAGTTTTTATATCTTACCAGTTGTTGACTGATGACTGTAAAGTCTCTTGTGCGATAGCTTCGGCTAACGGCTAATAGCTATCAGCTAAAAGCTGATATATCTGTTACCTTTGTTACCTTTTAACTATATATCGTTAATATATGTAAATAATTATACAATGAAAAAATTACTTTTCTTTGCTTTACTTATTTCTTCTTTTGCCTACGGGCAAACTATCGACAGCCTGTACAAACAAGCTGACAGGTTCAGAGATAAATATACTGACAAATACTATTACGGTTTGTCAGATATTAAGCCTGTAAACGAATCGCATAGCTTCTGGTATCTGACCCGTACACCAAAAGGAAATGAATTTTTCCTGATAAATGCAGATAAAAAAGAGATAAGTCCGGCCTTCGATCAGCAAAAGCTGGCTGCATCGCTGGCCAAGGTTATCAACAAGGAAACAGACCCGTATAAGCTACCGTTCAGGACATTACAATACAGTAAGAATATGGATTCTATCTATTTCTCCGTAGATGATACCAGATATATCTGCCTGCTGGCCGATTATACACTTATCAAAGATAAAGAGCAAACTCCCCGTAATGATTATTATTGGGGTGGTGTCTTTAAGGAAGACAGGAAAGATAAGGTTAAATCACCTGACGGAAAGAAAGAAGCTTACATTTCGGAAGGCAACCTATGGGTGACGGATTTAGCTACAAAAGAAAATAAGAAGATAAGTATCGACGGGTCTGTTTCTGAATACTATTCGTCCAATATCTACTGGTCGCCCGATTCGAAAAAGATTGCCTGCTGCAAGTACCGTCCTGCCGAAACACGTAAATTATTACTCATCTCTTCTTCTCCAAAAGACCAGCTACAGCCAAAAACAGAAGAGTATGATTACCCGAAGCCCGGTGATGCACTTCCGATCAGGCATCCTGTTGCATTTCTGGTAGATGAAGGAAAAGCCATTGAATTTAAAGTCCCTGATGTGGAAGCGCAATTCAGTCTGGATAATATAAAATGGGATAAAGAGAGCCGCTACTTTACATTCAATTTCAATAAGCGGGGACATCAACAGTATGTTATTTATGCAGGAGATATCTCGACCGGTAAAGTGCGCCCCGTTGTAGATGAAAAAAGTACGACTTTCGTTTATTACAATGCACTGTACCAACATTGGTTCGAAAACGGAAAAGAACTGCTATGGATATCCGAACGTGACGGCTGGCGGCATATCTATCTCTATGATGTATTTACAGGAATGGTGAAGAAACAGCTGACAAAAGGCGAGTGGGTTGTAAAATCCGTTGTCAATGTAGACGAAAAGAAACGAACACTGATATTCAAAGCCTGTGGCATGGATAAAGGGGAAGATCCCTATCTGGAAAAGTATTATTCATTAAATATAGATAATGGCAGGATACAACCGCTTACACCGGAGAATGCCAACCATAACGTCACTTTCTCTTCAGATTATACTTACTTTGTCGACAGCTATTCGCGCGTCGATCTGCCCCCTACCCTTGTAGTGCGGTCTGCCGCAGACGGAAAGGTTATATTGAAGCCTCAGCAACAACCGGATATATCAAAAGCTGTAGAAGCAGGATGGCGTATGCCGGAAGTATTCTCGGCAAAAGGTCGGGATGGGCAAACAGACATCTGGGGGGTAATTGTACGCCCATCAGACTTCGATCCGACAAAAAAATATCCGGTTATCGAATACATTTATGCAGGGCCTCACGATTCGCACGTACCGAAATCGTTTGCCATCAGCCAACGGTGCAGCGAACTGGCCGAACTGGGCTTTATAACGGTGATGATAGACGGTATGGGCACAGCCAACCGTTCGAAAGCATTCCACGATGTGTGCTGGAAGAACCTGAAAGATGCAGGTTTCCCCGACCGCATCGCATGGATGAAAGCCGCGGCAGCCAAATATCCCGAAATGAATATAGAGCGTGTCGGCATTTACGGAGCTTCGGCAGGAGGACAGAATGCAATGGGCGCATTGCTGTTCCATCCCGAATTTTATAAAGTGGGCGTAGCTGCCTGCGGTTGCCACGACAACAGGATGGATAAAATATGGTGGAACGAACAATGGATGGGCTATCCTGTAGGCAAAGAATATGAAGAATGTTCGAATGTGGTGAATGCCAAATTGCTGCAAGGCAATCTGATGTTGATACTCGGCGAACTGGACAATAATGTAGACCCGTCGAGTACGTTACAGGGGGTAGATGAACTGATAAAACAGAATAAAGAATTCGAATTTGTGATGTTGCCGGGTGTTAGGCATACATTAGGAGAAAGCTACGGGGAACGTAAGCGCCGCGATTTCTTCGTGAAACATCTACTTGGGATTGAAGCTCCAGTGTGGAATAAATAAAAACAAAAGCAGAACGACACGATCAAATTGATACTCTATACTGTCATTGGCTCCGCTTCGCTCTGCCGAACGTTGTTTCTGAACGAGGTGAAGAATCCCAACTCTTAAAAACGGGATATTTCACTCCGTTCAATATGACAAGAGGCTGTCTAAGTATTTTTAGACAACCTCTTAAACCATATATAACTATTTATTTTGCAGGTTGTATCCTGAACGAATAGCTTAGATTCTGATTAGCAGGAATCATATATTCAGGCAGAGGCAGAGGCCCGCAGCTTGCATTGCCAAGTCCTTGTTGGATGCAATCCAGACTGAGATAAGTCTCCGGTTTACGGATCTCATCCAGTTTGAAATCATGTATAGCTTCCCATAAAGCCTGATCGGTAAAATGCAAAGCCGTGAATCCCAGTCTGTCTTTGGATGATATCTTCAATCCCTGGCCACTTTGGTTTGTTATGCTGACCCATCTTACATCATCACGGTTACCCATACTCTGGGCACGAACATAATGCTCTTCCTCCATGCCTTTTACGGTTGTGGCATACTGGCCGAAGAATGCAGAGTGTTTTCTGTCCCAGTAGTTCTCATGTGGGCCACGGCCATAGTAACGGACATTTTCCATATCTTCAGGCAGTACAACCTGTAGTCCCAGACGATGTATGATCCGTCCGTCTTGCGGAGAAGTGAAACTGGCGTCCACATCTATTGTACCATCGGCGTAGATTACATATTTCACCAGATACGGTACACGAACCGGTTTCTCGCTGTTGATGGTGGCCGTAGTGCTCGATATTACCGTAACCGACTTACCATCAGTAGCCGTTTGATAAGTAAACATCGGCTTATCGTTTGTTGTCGGGTAGTAATTCTGGTCGGTATATTTGTCATTGTTCACACTGCGATACCAGTTCAGATTGAAGCCGTTGTCATTGAATATCATCTCTTTGCCGCTATACTGTAATGAGGTCATAATACCCGTTTGAGTGTTGAATACTGCCTTGAAGCCTGTGCCTTCGATAGTAAGGTTGTCTCCCTGTGCATTAGCAGCAATATCCGGCATCACCGAAGTATTCACTGCCGCCAACGGTAGCCTTCTGTTCAGGGCAAATTGTTCAGCCGCAACTGTATGTCCGGCTTTGGCCCAACTGGCGTCTTTTCTCAAAGAGAAAGACAAATTGAGGAAATATTCGCTGCCTGCATCCAGATTCTTGCTGTAAGGGATTGTTATCACTGTCTTTTGGTTAGGAGCCATGTCGACAGGAGTCATTTTGCCCGACTCTGTTTTTACTCCGTCTTTGATAACTTCCCATGTGATATCAAACTCGTTCAGGTCGGTAAAGTCGTACTTGTTCTCAATCTCTATCTTACCTGTACCCAACGACAGGGCTTTGAACTTAATGTACTGGTAAACCTTTTTCACCTCCAACAGCTTGGCAGTAACCCGGCGGTCGGGAGTAGTGAGTCCGTTGTTTACAAAGTCGAAGTCATTGGGTTTATCCCCGAAGTCTCCACCCAGATAGTATTGGTTGGCTGGCTTTCCATACATATTCAGTCCTTGGTCTACCCAGTCCCATACACATCCGCCAATCATACGCTGCGACTGATTCTCAATATAATCCCAGTATTCGGCGAGATTGCCCGGAGCATTTCCCATAGAGTGGGCATACTCGCAAAGGAAATACGGCTTATCGGAATCTTGCTGGTCAAAAGCTGCCATCCGGGCCATATCCGGATACATGTGCGAATCGATGTCTGCCAGTTCATTCTTTCCTTCATAGTGTATCGGACGTGAGGGGTCGAGAGCCTTCGCCACTTTATACATTTCATCGAAGTTGTCGCCATTTCCTCCTTCATTACCTAACGACCAGAAGATTATAGACGGGTGATTTCTGTCGCGTTTCACCATCCGGTCCATTCTGTCCTTATATGCAGGGGCCCAGCTTGGCATACCGCTGATAGAATGATTCCCATGATTTTCACAATCGGCCTCATCCATCACATACAGCCCGTAATAATCATGCAGGGCATACATACGCGGGTCGTTCGGATAATGGCTTGTGCGGATTGTATTCAGGTTGTGCTGCTTCATCAGCAGGATGTCCTGTATCATAGATTCTACAGGAACAGCCTTACCGAACTGAGGATGAATATCATGACGGTTTGCTCCTTTGAAGAACACCTGCTCATTATTTACATATACACGCTTGTTCTTTATCTCTATCTTACGGAAGCCGAATTTGGACGACATCGCTTCCTCTACATTTCCGTTATTATCTTTGAGGGTGACAACAGCCGTATAAAGGTTCGGCTTTTCTGCCGACCATAGAGCAGGTTTGCTTATTGTAGTCTGCAGATCATAAACCTGTTCCTGCCCACTTTTCAGAGCCTCTACAGGTTGAGAAAGGCTGGCTACCTCTTTGCCTGCCATATCGAGCAATGATATATTCACGGTTGCGGGCTGAGACGCTTTCTTATCATAGTTCTTTACAGATGCATTGACTTTAAACACGGCGCTACTGTAGTCGTCCCCCTTAAATTCAGACTGGAGGAAGTAGTCCCGCACATGCACTTTAGGAGTAGCGAACAGGAATACACTCCGATGGATACCACTCAGACGGAACATATCCTGATCTTCGATATAGCTACCGTCCGTCCAGCGATATACTTCCGCTGCAATTGTATTGTCTCCGGTTTTTACATAGTCAGTGATATTAAACTCGGCCACGTTGTTCGCGCCCTGGCTATAACCCACCTTTTTCCCATTTATCCATACATAAAGACCGCTGTATACTCCGTCGAAATGGAGGAATATCTCTTTTCCGTCCCAATCGGCAGGGATTGAGAAATCGCGGCGATACGACCCTACAGGATTCACCTCTATTTCGTTCGTATAACCTCTTTGTGGCTGTATAAACGGAGGATTGTTTCTGAAAGGGTATGTTATATTGGTATAAATAGGAGTTCCATACCCATGCATTTCCCAGTTGGAAGGCACAGGTATCTCTTTCCACGAAGAAACGTCATAGTTCATCTTGTAGAAATCGGCAGGACGTTCCGATGGCTTTTTTACCCAATGGAACTTCCAGTTGCCATTCAAAGATTTATATAAAGAGGATGCCGGTTCTTCCCAAGGTTTGTCAAAAGTCTTATCCGCTTTGAGGCTCTCCAAGGAAGGGAAAGTATAATAAGTAGCATGTCCGGGCTCTTTATTGATGGCAAAGATAGTCTCATTTTCCCAATCATATTTGCTTGGTTTCTGTTTCACTTCTTTCGGGGCTTTTATATTGGTTGGTACTAATCGCCACACCTGAGATGATGTAGGCATCTGAAATACACGCGCACCGACAGCATCTTCTCCGTTATAAGCTATTGTCATTCCGCTCCTCCTGTGCGAGATACTGTATGCGCCGGTTCCGGTCACAGTAAATTTCCATTGCTGGTTTCTGTTGGTCGGATTAGCATCCCATTGGATAATAGGATTTCCGTTGCCTACCGGCTCATTATCGTTATCAATACTTTTATTGATAAACGGGTTGGTAATAGTGTAGTAACCGCTGGACAGTTTAACTATTTTCCATACTTGCCCGCGACTGTTTCTGGCATCTTTTGCCAGATACATATTTGCCGAATTGTCAGGAGCATCACGATTGTCAATAACCAGACCCGAAGGGCTTACCAATTTGTATAAAATATCAGGATTGATTTCCTGCGAAGAAACTTTCGTGCTGATAAACAGCAGACTTATCACAAATAAAAGGTGATAGATTGTTGGTTTTTGCATGCAATTAATTTTTGAGGGTTCCGGATTTATAAGGTTCATTCTTTATTGGACAAACAAAGATAATTCTTTAACAATTCAAATTCAAAAACTTCTCACTTATTCTTATCAATTGATTATGGATTAAGCGGATTATAAAATAAAGAGCTGTATAGGTTGTATTTTCATCAGAAATTTTATCTATAAGTATAAGCAGTATAGAGATTACTCGTTTATCGTTCTACTATATAACTTAATTTCGGAAATACTCATTTGCGTATTGGTTTACAGTCATTTACGCAACTTCAACTCTAGACCTTTCAAACTGTGCTTGCAAAATGATACCTGCAAGGTACGAAAG
>Ga0153940_1000547_pt1 | contig 18737 bp, 13 predicted proteins | sample TSNJ024MetaG_FD_104736 | JGI IMG/M metagenome (GOLD analysis project Ga0153940, IMG submission 104736) | Attine ant fungus gardens microbial communities from New Jersey, USA - TSNJ024 MetaG | ecosystem: Host-associated > Fungi > Mycelium > Unclassified | place: USA: New Jersey, Brendan T. Byrne...
TACAGAAGGCTCAGCAAAGATTATGAAGTAGACACCGAATCATCACAGACTATGATATATCTGACTATGATACAGATTATGCTCAATAGAATTAAGTAAATGTTAAATCAAAACAGTTTCTAAAAATATACCATGAATAAAAAGAACAAACTCTACCTGTTGCTTACTTTGGGGATTTTATTCTGCATTTTTTTTTCGTGTAGCGATAATAATGAAGAACCGGAAAACCCACCGGTGTATGCCGACCTGACAGACGTCAGCCTGAAACAAACGGTTAACGGCAAAGAATCCTTTGAATTGACAGAGGTTGACGAAGAACTTAACTTCTCTTCCCAATTAGAATTCAACGGGAAAACGATCAACTGGTCAAAACCTTCTCTGGAACTGTCTTTCAGCAGTTTGTTCGTATTGTCGGCAGACAATATTACTGTTACCGACTCGAAGGGTGCGACGGTTACCCAGGTAGAGGTCACAATCGACCGGAATACGATAAAGGTTTCGTTTACAAAAATCAGTGGTTCGTACAGTTACCTGACATCATCGGCTATTACAATAAATATTAAAACAGGTATTAAGCCCGACATTACCGATGAAGAACTATCCGGTCTCAATTACAGCGGATTCAATACCCAAAGTATATTCTACGGCGAGACACAGGCCCGGAATATAAAATCGAATACAGTAACTGTTGTTTCAAAAATAAATCCCGATGTGCTTTATGATGTAAAAGGCGATCCTAATAACGATAATTATCCGTACAAACTGAATGTGGTTTACTTCGTTCCGTCCGATATTATAGAAAATCCGGGTTATAAAAAGCGGATCAGTACATTGTTGTTAAGACATCAGTTGTTTGTACGTAAATGGATGAAATATTGGGGATATGCGGAGAAAAGTTTTGGCCTTCCATTAGATGAGAACGGCATGGTGGATATTGTTAAGATAAATGCGAAGGGTAAAAAAGCAGACTATCCTTATGACGGAGGCGGGAGTAAGATGATTACGGAAATAAATGAGTACTATACACAGAATAGCCTGACAAAATATAGTGAGCATACACTTGTACTCACCGCCATAAACGGGTCAAACGAAGATACGCCTTTCTATGGACTCGGTAAGTGGTGCTTTGCCTATGAATATGAAGGCATGGCATACGAAAATATGCAAAGAGATCCTATTACCGGTAACCCGATAAAACCAGTTGGCGGCATTACTAACAATTCTATTGGTGGTATGTTTCATGAACTCGGTCATGCGCTAAACGAACCGCATGTGGGGCCAACCAATTCTCAAAAAAACAATGTGGATTTCGGAATGTCATTGATGGGAGCGGGAAATCAGACTTATGGTAAGACTGATACGTTTATGCATCACGCAAGCGCAGCTATCATGAATAATTGCCAGCTATCTTCATTTACGAAGAAAACGTTTTATGAGACTGTTACCGCCTCATTAAAAATTTCAGGCGTGGAAATAAACGGCGGTACCTGCACGGTGAAAGGCAGCTTCATCGCATCTGTTCCGGTAAGGGATGTAATCATCAGATTTTACAATGCATCCGAAACATTTTTGGGAGGGTCGCATGGTTATACAAGCGTGGCTTTTGTGGCCAAGCCTGTAGGAAACACCTTTCAACTGGATATTCCAATCGAAGAAATGAGGGTGAACAACTTTGATTACCGACTAGGCGTAACTATCCTAATGGAGAACGGGACAGCCAAAAGTGTATCACGCCCTTATACGTACCATTTGGTAAATACCGGAGGGACATATACTTTCGAAAGCGAAGATATTATAAATGACGGAAGCTGGTCGGTAACAACATCACATCCTCTTCCAGCGGACGATGCAATATCAAATGCACCGGGTAGTCTTGTGGACGGAGACCTGTCGACTTGCTTGTCGATGGTGAAACCGGGTAAAAGTTATGGGGGAGTTTCAGTACCGGCCACAGGTCAGGAAGTATGGGCTGTCATAGATTTTGGGAAGCAAATGACATTTAACACAATTGTTCTGACCAACAGAAATTTTCAGGCATTTCTGAATACAAAAGCCGTATCGTTTTATGGAAGCGACGACGGAAGTATCTTCATCCCGGTTAAGGAACATGTCGGACTTCCTAATGCTACGGTAAATGAAATCACTCTGGACGCAGCAGTCCATTACCGGTATCTAAAAATGAGGTTTGATGAATGGGATAACTCCGGCGGAAGCACAATGCAGTTTGCAGAGCTTGGCCTGAAAAATAAAAAATAAACGTTTTTAGGTTAGATAGATTGAAGTATCAGCAGGGTCCTTTCAGGTTTGGCTTACCTCATCTGAAAGGATTCTTTATCAAGAATATTAATTAGAGCAAAAAGAAAGTCAATAAGAGCAAAGCCAAACCGAATAACAACCTATCCGGTTTTTATATATTTATCATCCAAATTCGATTAAACTAAAACTATATCATGAAAAGATTTCTTCTAAGTCTACTTTGTATATTTATGTTGATTCAGGCCTATGGTCGCGATAGCCAGCCGTTCAATGACGGCTGGTTATTCAAGAAGGCCGAAGATTTACCCAAAACATTGAGCGAAGACTGGCTGCCTGTTAAAATCCCACACACTTGGAACGCTGAAGACATGCAGGTGAAGAAGAATACGTTTTATGCGGGCGAAGCCTATTATAGAAAGACATACACTCCCGACCCGTCATTAGGCGATAAACGGGTGTTCCTACGATTTGAAGGAGTAGCGGCGGTAGCCGAGGTTTATATAAACGGAGTGTTTGCGGGAAACCACAAGGGAGGATATTCCGCTTTCGTAATCGAAATGACAAAGCTGTTGCGATACGGACAGGAAAATGAGATACTGGTAAAAGTGGACAACGATTCCAGACCGGATGTTATACCCGTAAATCATACTTTATTCGGTGTTTATGGCGGAATTTACCGTCCTGTGGAGCTTATTGTAACGGAAAAGCTGAATATTACCGTTACCGATTATGCTTCGCCGGGAATTTATATAAGCCAGAAGAATGTTTCGGATAAGTCAGCCGAAATAAGCGTAAAAATTAAACTGGAAAACAAGAATCACGACACAAAAAATGTCCGTTTACTGACTACTATATATGAAATGGACGGAAAAGTTAAATCAAAGCAGGAAATGCCTGTTACCGTCCTGCCCCAGGGAAGACAATTTTTTGTACAGGAGTTTGCATTAAAGAGCCCGCATTTGTGGCAGGGACTTGAAGACCCATACCTGTACAAAGTCGTTATACAACTGGTATCGGATAATAAGGTCATAGATGAAGTGGTACAACCTTTGGGATTACGGCATTTTGAATTGAAAGCCGGCGACGGTATGTACCTGAATGGCAAAAAGGTTCCCATGTATGGGGTATGCCGCCATCAGGACTGGTGGGGTACAGGCAGCGCCCTGACCAATGAGCAGCACGATACTGACCTGGCAATCATAAAGGAAATCGGCGCAACGACAATCCGCTTTGCCCACTATCAGCAGGCCGAAAGGATTTATGCAAAATGCGACAGTATAGGGTTCATTGTCTGGGCTGAAATACCTTTTGTGAACAGGGTAAGTACCCGGGAATCCGGGAACGCCAGACAACAGCTTACGGAACTTATCCGCCAGAATTACAATCATCCTTCCATTTATGTCTGGGGTTTGCATAACGAAGTCTACACACCTTACGATTATACAGTTTCCCTTACCACAGACCTGAATGATCTGGCAAAAACAGAAGATCTGGACAGATATACGGTTTCGGTAAGCGGTTATTCGAAGGTTGACCAGGCATCCAATCTGAACGCCGATATACAAGGGATAAATCATTATTTCGGATGGTACAGCGGGGAGATAAGCGATGTGGAAAAATGGATTAAAGGTATGGAAAAAGATTTTCCGGGTTACAAAGTGATATTCTCCGAATATGGTGCAGAAGCCAATGTAGACCAGCAGGAAGAAGTAGTTGGCGAGTTCGGGAGGTATTTTTCCCAGTTCTATCCTGAAACGTTTTCAACTAAGTTTCATGAGATACAGTGGGGTTTTATATCCAAACATCCTTACCTGCTCGCTTCTTATGTATGGAATACTTTTGATTTTGCTACGCCTGTCAATACACAGGGAGGCGTAGAAGCGCGTAATATGAAAGGTCTCGTGACGTTTGACCGTAAGATAAAAAAAGACCCCTTTTACTGGTATAAAGCAAACTGGAGCAAGGAACCTGTTTTATACCTGACTCAACGCAGGGCTATCGAGCGGGAAAATGAAGTGACTCCGGTTACCGTATACTCTAATATAGGTGTTCCGCGATTGTTTGTCAACGGATTGGAAATCACCAATTTTAAAGAAGGAATGACCCCGGTGCATTATATTTTTAACAATATAAAATTAAATACAGGGGAGAACGTAATAGAAGCCAAGGCAGTGAAAGACGGAAAAGAATATAGCGACAAGATTGTATGGAATTATTCACCGGATAGTAAAAAAGCAGCGAATACTAAACAGCCTGAGAAAAAAACGACGGAGCATACCGGCTTGTAGATAATAACTGAATAATTAAAAATATCAACATAATGAAAAAAATACATTTTTTTACACTTTTATTTTGCATGCTGTTCTTCTTACAAAGCATTGCTCAATCTCCTGAAAAAAAAATGCGAATACCCTTAAAACATGGAGCACACCGTGTCGGTAAACGTACCGATGCCGATATGCAGCGCTGGCGCGAGTACGGATTGGGGCAATTTATCCACTGGGGCGTTTATGCGATCCCCGGCGGCCAGTGGAACGGTAAAACGACGCATTATGCTGCCGAATGGTTTCGTACATCGGGATTAATAACAAAAGAAGAATACGATAATCTGTACAAACAGTTCAATCCTGCAAAATTCGATGCAAAAAAATGGGCAAAACAAGCCAAACAGATGGGTGCCAAGTATATGATATTTACCACAAAACACCATGATGGCTTTTGCATGTGGCCGAGCAAATATACTGACTATACCATAGCGAATACCCCGTATAAGAGCGATATAGTCAAGGAACTGGTAGATGCATATACAGCCGAAGGCATCGATGTATATCTTTATTTTTCCATTATTGACTGGAGTCATCCCGGCTATCAGGCGGGAACAGCAATCACGAACGACGACAGACTTAACTGGGCAGGATATACAGCGATTTCAAATGAAAAAGACAAGGCTGGCTACGAAATATTTAAGGAATTTACACGGAATCAGTTGATAGAATTGTTGACAAATTACCCAACCGTCAAAGGGCTTTGGTTCGACGGTTCCTGGGATGGCGTATGGATGAAAGAAGCCGCCTGGGTGGATGCGCTCGGTACGGAATTGCGGGATATGCACCCGGGGTTGATTATCGGTAGCCGTTTCCGTGCGGATGAAAACGGGAAACGCCATGAGGATACGAACGGAGATCTGATAGACGACTACGACCAGCGTTTTGAGCGTAATCTTCCCAACAGCCTGGCGGAAACCAAAGGCTTCGACTGGGATTGTGTAATGACTATACCCGAAAATCAGTGGGGATACCACCGTGACTGGTCCCTGACTTACGTGAAGACGCCTTATGACCTGATTGAAATGACTGTGAAAGCCAATTCCCTGGATGGAAATTTTGTGATTAATTTCGGGCCTGACGGAGACGGTAATATCCGTCAGGAAGAAACGGATATTGCCAAGAGTATAGGAAACTGGATGTCAGTAAATGGAGACGCCGTGTACGGAGTACAACATTCCGTACTTGAAAAACAGGACTGGGGACATTCGACCGCAAAAGGTGATATTACTTATCTTACAGTGTTTAATAAACCAATGAATAATCTTCTGAAAATAAAAGTCCCGAGAAGCAAAGAAAAAGACATGATTTATGTGATAGAGAGTGCTATGTTTAAATCGACTAAAAAAGCTGCAGTTGTTAGGGATGGAGGACGGGATAAATCCGGCTCCGTTTATTATGACATAGTCCTTCCGGCTGACATTCAGAAACTAAGTGAACCTTTTGTAATCGAGATAAAACTAAAACAGGTTAATAAGGGTGAGAAGGCTGCTTATCAGCAGGCTTTGACTTAAAAAAATAGTCTGTAAATAGAGAGCAGCCTGACGTCTGCATAGAACCGGCAGGTAAAGACATCGGAAGAGAAAGAACAAGAACAACAATAAAAATACGAATGAATATAGCATTGGAAACAATCGTGCCTCATTTTTTATTCAGGGGTCCGATATTGCAAATCCGCCCTTTGGGTGAAGGGCTGATAAACGATACGTTTTTCGTTGAAACGCAGGGAAATAACCCCGACTATATCCTCCAGCGGAAGAATAAGAATATCTTCAGGGATGTGCCCGCGATGATGGATAATATTTATAAAGTAACCACGCATCTGAAGAAGATAATCTCAGAACGGGGAGGCGACCCTCTAAGGGAGGCCCTGACTGTCATACCGACGGTGGACGGCAGGCTGTTTTATAAAGATGCCGCGGGCGAATACTGGGCTGCCTGCCTGTTTATAGATAATACAACTGCCTATGACTACGCAGATTCCCCTGAATTGGCAGGGCAGGGCGGTAGAGGAATTGGTAAGTTCCAGGCTATGCTGGCCGGTATGAAGGAACCGCTGGCCGATATATTGCCGGGCTTCCATAATATGCGTTTCCGTCTGAAACAGTGGGATGAAGTCCTCGGAAAAGATCCGGCCGGGCGCAAAGCGCAGGTCACAGAGGAGATCGGCTGGATAGAGAGCCGCCGTAATAAGATGCTGGCCTTATGGGAAAAGTTCGAATCGGGGGAAATACCCGTCAGGATCACCCATAACGATACCAAGATCAGCAATATCCTGTTCGACAGGCAAGGAGAGGTATTATGCGTTATCGATCTGGACACCGTCCTCAGCAGCATGTGCCTGAATGACTATGGCGATGCCATACGCTCCTATACAAATGCCGGAAAGGAAGACGATGAAAACCTTGAAAATGTGTATATGAAGATGGATCTCTTTGAGAGCTATACCAGAGGGTACCTGTCGGAAGCATCGTCCTTCCTGACGCAGCCTGAAATCGACAACCTGGCCTTCTCCGCCCTGTATATTACCTTCGAGCAGGTACTGCGTTTCCTGATGGATTATATCGACGGGGATAATTATTACAAGGTTAAGCATGAGACGCATAACCTGGCACGAACCCGCGCACAGTATAAGTTGCTGCTGTCTATGGAGGAAAACTATGATGAGATGCGCTCGGTCATCAGCAGGATCGTCAATGAGATTAAGTAAGGATAAATAAAATAGGGCAACCGCACGAGGTTTAATCTTTTTAAAGAAGTTTATCTATACAGTGAGCTGTTAGCCACTAGCCATTAGCTTGTAGTCCTTTGAAATAATTAATTAGCAAATTTGAAACATCGTTCAACGGAACGAAGTGTAGTTAAAATTAGCATATTAGCAAATGAGTGAAATAGTGTAACCTTTGTTACCTTTTCGCGTCTTTGCGTCTTTGCGAGAGAATATTGTTTACTGTTCACTGAAACAAGTGTTACTTTTGTTACCTTTTTGGGAATAGTTACAAGTAGACAAGATACGAGATACGAGTTATTAACTGATGGCTATTGACAGATGAGATGCTTCGCTCTGCTCAGCATAAAAAGCTAATTCTTAATTTCTCATTCTTAATTATTAATTGTTTTCTGTGTTACTTTTGTTACCTTTTTTAAGAGTTACGGGTTACAAGATACTTTATTTTATTTCACACAAAGACGCAGAGGCGCAAAGTTTTTACATCTTACCAGCTGTTGACTGATAACTGTTCACTGATATTCCTGTTACTTCTGTTACTTTTTAACTATATACAGTTAAGGAACGTAAATTTATAACTGCGGTTTTCGCACGTTTAACCCTGGAAATAAGAGAAAAAATCCTCCTGATAATAAAAACATAAAAAGTTATAAGAAATGAAGAAGATATTATTTTTATTCCTTGCCGGCTTTATGGCTATGGGTATCAGCCAGCAACCGAAAGCCCAGAACGTGATTAAAACACCGGTTCCTGTACGTCCCGCCGGACAGACCGATGTACTCGAACTAAGGACCGGTCCGCTGCCAATAGTCCGTGTAGCTTTTATCGGTCTGGGCATGCGCGGCCCGGGAGCAGTGGAACGCATGACACATATAGAGGGTGTGCAAATAATTGCCCTGTGCGATGTGGAGCAAAAAAACACGGAGAAAGTAAACAAAATGCTCGAAAAGCGTGGATTTCCCAAAGCCCGGGAGTTTTACGGGGATACTTCCGTATGGCGTAAAGTCACAGCCCTGCCGGATGTAGACCTGGTCTATGTAGCCACAGACTGGAAATCCCATGCCACAATAGGCGTACAGGCGATGAAAGACGGCAAGCATGTGGCGATTGAAGTCCCCTCGGCCATGACCCTGGATGAGATATGGGCATTGGTCAATACCTCGGAACAAACCCGCAGGCATTGCATGCAACTCGAGAACTGCGTCTATGACTTCTTCGAGCTGACAACCCTAAACATGGTTCAGCAGGGACTGCTTGGTGAGATTGTACACGGGGAAGGAGCCTACATACACGGGCTTCAGCCATTCTGGGATCAGTACTGGAACAACTGGCGCATGGATTATAACAGGAAGCACAGGGGCGACCTCTACCCTACACATGGATTCGGGCCTGTATGCCAGGCCATGAATATACACCGCGGGGACAAGCTGAATTACCTTGTATCGGTTGATGCAAAGCAGCTATCAAGTGTAAACTTCATAAAGGAGAAGACAGGCGAAGAGGTAAAGGACTTCCGGAACGGTGAACATACCTCAACCCTTATCTCCACGGAAAAAGGCAAGTCCATCCTTATCGAGCACAATGTAAATTCGCCGCGCCCTTATAGCCGTATGTACCAGTTGACAGGCACGAAAGGCTTTGCCAATAAGTATCCGGTACAGGGATATGCCCTCGATGGAGGAGCGATAGACCCTGAGGTCGCAGCCAACCACGAAAATCTGAACGCGCACAGCTTTGTTCCCGATGATGTACGCAAAGCCCTGATGCAGAAATATAAACATCCGATTGCAAAAGACATAGAAGAAAAGGCAAAACAGGTCGGAGGGCATGGGGGCATGGACTTTATCATGGACTACCGCCTGATCTACTGTCTCCAAAAAGGACTGCCGCTGGATATGGATGTCTATGACCTGGCCGAATGGTGCAGCCTGATACCCCTTACCGAGATTTCACTGGATAATAACTCGGCTCCTGTGGAAATCCCCGATTTCACCCGTGGGGCATGGAATAAGCTGGACGGACTTAAATTCGCAGAATAAAGAATAATATATTTCAACTTTGGATAATGAAATAATTAAAAGAAAGATAGAATTTATAAAGCAGTAATCTAACAATTATAGGCAACCCACATCCATCATATCATATCAGATCAGGCTTTTGAAATATTGGATCTTCCATACAATCAGTTTGGGAAACAGGCTCCGGGAATAAACGATAAAATTACCTCCTTTTGCGAAATGAAGTATAAAACGACATTTACCACATTGGGAAAGATTGAGGTTAACGGAGATAATGCCGATCCTCTTTATAAATACCTGAAGTAAAATAGCAAAGGAATCCCATGGGATTCTATAAAATAGAATTTTACTAAATTCCTGATCGACAGAGAAGGATATGTCATTGACCGATATGCTCCGATAACTAATCCGTTAAAGATTGCCGGACTATCGAAACACTTTTGGCAAAATACTATATGCGACTATGGTCTTTACATCCTCAATATCTGGATTCGGCAGGGCTTAATGCCTCCTGGCGTGAAGGACTATTGGCAAAGAATGTGCTTCTAGGTAATACAAAGGGATATACGAATCATCCTCAGTTGATCCGTTTTAAGAATAGCACGGATCCGTCTCTTTACATCGATGCCTTCCTTACTGAAATATACAAAGAAGCTGTAAGAAGGAATTTTTCATATAGTAAAGAAAAGATCCGTATGATTGAGGGTATTCCTTCAATTCCTGTTACGGAAGGTCAATTGGAGTATGAGCTTGAACATCTGAGGCGAAAACTCCAGAAACGAAGTCCGGAATTTTTAGTGAAGTTACCTTCATTAACTGGTCTAAAACCACATCCTCTATTTAAGACAATAGAAGGAGAAGTTGAGGACTGGGAGATCATAATATAATGCTAATAATAACTAATATCCATAAATATGAGAAAATCCCTATACGTGTTACTCCCTGTAATTATCTGTTTTTTAGTAGGATTTACGGCCAGCTATTTTCAATCGGAATCTATACAGACATGGTATCCGACATTGAATAAACCGGAAATAACTCCTCCCAATATAGCTTTTCCTATCGCATGGGGTATAATATACCTATGCATGGGTATTTCTATTGGCTTGATATTAAATTCAAAAGAGGGTAACAAGAAATTTCTTACAGCATTATTTGCGGTTCAGTTATTTCTTAATTTTACATGGAGCATTTCATTCTTCTATCTACAAAATCCTCTTTTAGGTTTTATCAATATTATCTTGTTGGATCTGGGTGTTTTATACTATGCTTTCAAATGTTATCCGACACAAAAAGTTAGTAGAATCTTGTTTGTTCCTTATATCCTTTGGCTATCCTTAGCAACATATTTAAATGCTTATATCCTTATATACAACTAACAAAGGTCAATCTGGCAATAAAGTCTTTTGAAAAGAGGCTAATAAATTATATACCAGTATCTTTGTGTTGCAATAAAACTATTGAATTATGTCACAACAATTAAAAATCGCATTAGTAACAGGCGATAGCCGTGGACTAGGCAAGAATATGGCTATAAACACAGCCCGAAAAAGGACTGGATATAGTCCTTACCTACAATAGTAAAAAAGAAAGAGCTTTAGAAACAATAGCAGAGATAGAGCAACCCGGACAAAAAGCTATTGCTCTCCAACTCAATACTGCCGATATAAAAAGCTTCCATTCTTTTTTTGAACTTCTCAAGCGAGAATTATCTAACAACTTTGGTACTCAGAAAATAAATTATCGGGTAAATAACGCAGGTATCGGAATTAATTCGCCTTTTGCCGAAACAACAGAAGAGTATTCTGGTCCTCTTTTCAGAATGTATTAATGTCCTTACTTATTTATTGATCGTAAATATGTGTTTTTACTCTATTCTTATCTATTAATAAATACTATAAAAATTAGGTTTGATACATATTCCAATCCGTACATTCATTGAATACCTGTTGTAGTCTTGAAAACTATCTCCGTAGCCGTCCTGCAATCGGAGAAACAAATATTGGTTTGAACTCTTCGAAACCTTAAAGGCAATGCTTGCCACAGTATTTATATTACCAAAACCCTTACGTTGGTTCAATTGTATTTCAAACCACCATTTTTGGTTATTATCCACACAATTAATATTTATTTGCCCTAAGCCTTTGTAATCCAATAGATCTTTATTGTTCCCCCCATCCACATAAGGAATCCAAAACTCTCCTGAAATATTTAATCTGGAATTGATATAGTATTTTGCTGCTATACTCAGGTAATTCCAACTCCGGGAATCTGTTTTTTCTTTGCCGTTAGATTCGTGTTTGACCTGAAAAAAGATTGTTCCTAATAATTGATTTCCACGTAGAATGGATTTAGCAAGTCCAATCCCCGGATTATAATTCGTATCACGAAAAGGGCTGGATTCAGCATAAATATTCCAGAATGATTTCTGAGTATAAGTTATATAAGCAAAAGTTTTAAATGGTAGTATACTTTTAGTCAGGCGATGCCTTATACTTACCTGGAACATAGCATCTGCAGTGCTATTTGTCACTTTCTCGTTCAAGGGAATGCCTGTAATAAAATAATTGTCTTTGTATATACCAAATGCCGGTGTTCTATCCAAGGCTTCCAGAGTTTCTTTCTCAGAATTGTATATTATCTCCCGTTTAAATATACTCAATAAGTCATGTTTTTTATGGATGCTATCATTCTCTGTCTGAGCTGATAAGATGAGTGGTGTAAACAAACAGACAAATGATACATATATTAAAGATCTATCCATCTCTTATTAAATTTATAAAAGAATCGGAAGACAAAATTGAATGACGTTTCCCAATCCTTTAAAATTTATCAATAAATGCCTCCTCCAAGTGCCTTATAAAGGTCTACCGAGTATTGAAGCTGTTCGAGCTTATCACTTACCTTTCCTAATTGAGCCTGTAATAAGTTCTGCTCAGCAGTTAATACTTCCGTATAATTGGCTTCTCCTGCTTTTAGCAACTCTTGCGTAAAATCAACAGCATTATTCAATGAAGAAATCTGAGATTCCCTGATTTCATTCTTGCTGATAGATGCTTTGTAGGAATATAATATATTTGAAACTTCTTCTCCGGCTGATAATACAGTCTTTTCAAATGCCAGCAAGGCTTCCTGCTGTTGGGCTTTTGTTATCTTGAGGTTTCCGGTCAGCTGTTTTCTTGCAAAAAGCGGTTGTGTTAACCCTCCGATAATACTGGCAAAGATATTTTCCGGTTTAAAGAAATTAGACAACGTATTAGCTCCATAACCAATCATTCCCGAGGTAAGTATAATGGAAGGATAAAAAGCTGCACGGGCTGCATTGGTCAATTCAAATGCCGAACGAAAATCCAGTTCAGCCTGCTCTACATCAGGACGCTTGGCTAACAATTGAATGGGAACTCCATAGGCCAGCTGAGATACAATTACTTGATCTGAAATAGTAGTACGTGCCACATGAGCGGATTTTCGGCCGAGCAATGTACTGATGGAGTTTTCCATTTGCCAGATCTGACTTTCGAGGTCGGGTATGGTAATCCGGGTACTGTGTAGCAAAGATTTACTTTGTTCTACGGATGCAGCATTAAGCATACCTGCATCCATCAAATCTTGCATGGTTGCCGTACTCTCATCTAATAAAACAACAGTTTCTTTTGTTATTTTAAGCTGTTCATCCAGTGCCAGTAAGGAATAATAACTTGTGGCAATATTGGCAATCAATGATGTCTTTATCAAATTATGAAAAGCATGACTGTTCAGAAATTGAGCATATTTAGCTTTCGACTGACGATTTAGTTTTCCCCAGATATCCAACTCCCAGCTTGTACTGACTCCCAGTGTATAGGTTGTTGAGTGGTAACCCAAAACGTCTTTACCGTTATTCCCGTTACTGGAGCGGGAGTGTTCTACCTGCCCGACTAAAGAAACGTTCGGGAAATAAGCAGCCTTAGCCATCCCTAAGTTTGCTTCTGCCTGCTGTATACGGGTTACTGCAATCCGCAAATCGAAATTGTTCTGCAGACCCTCTTCTATCAATCCCTGCAAAACTGCATCTTTAAAATATTCCCTCCAGGGAATATCAGCGATTGTGGTTGTATCTGCCGAAAGTTTGTCTCTGAATAAGCTATCAGTATTTACTTCCGGCGATTTATATTGATTTGATACCTGGCAGGAAGTCAGTCCTATTGAGACTATAAGCCCCAACAGAACCAATCCTTTTATATATATATATTCTTCATCTGATTATTTATTATCATCGTTTTCTTCTGAATTAATCAACCCTGATTTACTGAACTTTTCCTGTAAAGTCTGGAATATGATATAGAGGGAAGGTATTACAAGGATACCGAGTATCGTTCCCACAAACATTCCTCCGACAGCACTGATACCGATAGAGCGGTTACCTATTGCTCCAGCGCCACTGGCAAACATCAATGGCAGCAGTCCACAGATAAAAGCAAAAGATGTCATTAATATCGGCCGTAACCGGGCAACTGCTCCATTAACGGCAGCATCCACAATACCCATCCCCGCCTGTCTCCGTTGTACGGCATATTCCACAATTAAAATTGCATTTTTAGCCAATAGGCCGATAAGCATAATCAGGGATATTTGCACATAGATATTATTGACAATGCCATCTTTTAATCCGAAGATCAGAATGAAGATATAAATTCCGGCAAGCCCAACCGGGAGGGATAGAATTACACTTAAAGGAATTATATAGCTTTCATACAATGCCGCTAACAAGAGATAAACAAAGATCAGGCATAAGCCGAAAACAAGCACTGTCTGGCTACTACTGTTAGCCTCCTCCCTAGTCATTCCCGAGTACTCATACCCGTATCCATCAGGCAGTGTTGTTGCGGCAACTTCTTCAACAGCCTTCAACGCATCACCGGTACTATATCCTTCCGAGAAGTTTGGAATAATCATGGCATCGATAGAGGTAAACATATTGAAGCGGGATAAGGCCTGTGGTCCCGTTACATCTTTTATTGTTATAAATTCAGTAATAGAGGCCATTTCCCCATTGGCAGTCTTAACGGACAGTTTATTCAGATCATCTAATTTAGTCCTGTATTTAGGATCAGCCTGCACCATGACCCGGAACTGTTTGCCATACAAATTAAAGTTAGACACATACATACTTCCCACATAAGCCTGCATGGAGATCATTACATCATTCAGTGTAATACCTGCTTCTTTAATTTTAGCAATGTTGGCATGTATCTCCTTTTGAGGAAAGTTAGGGTTAAAATTAGTCATGGCAATCATTACTTCTTTTCGTTGCTGCATGGCTGACAGGAAATCTTGTGCTACACTATAAAATTTATGAATATCCCCTCCGGTCTTATCTTGCAAACGCATATCCACACCTGTACTTAATCCAAATCCCTGTAAAGTTGGAGCCGGACTAAATAAGAATGTCGCATTATGTATGCTTTTAGTTTTCTGAGTCAAAATAGCTCCGACTTCCTGTACTGTTTTCTTGCGTTTACCCCAGGGCTTAAGCTTCACAACAACCGAGCCATAAGAACTTCCCACACCATTCATCAGGTTAAGCCCGGACAATTTCATGACATGTTCCACCTCTTCCATTTCACTGATGATCCCAGCAACCTCAGTCATTACAGAATCAGACCTTTCAAGGGATGCTCCCGGTGGTAAGGTTACCATTCCCATAAGAGCTCCGCTATCTTCCTGCGGAACAAAACCGGTCGGAATAAACTTCATAATTGCAATAAGTACAATAATGCTTATACCTATGATAGCTCCCGTAATCCAACGATGCCCTTTTCTTCCCAAAAAGTGCAGAGATTTCTTGTATTTGGATGTTCCACCATAAAAAAATGTATTGAAATTATAATAGAAACGCTTTATGAAACTTTTCCTTTTAGAGGATTCTTCTTCGTGAGGTTTTAAAAATAAGGCGCAAAGAGCAGGACTGAGAGTTAAGGCATTGACTGCTGATATAATGATGGCAATAGCCAGTGTAAGCCCGAACTGTTTATAAAATACACCTGTTGTACCTCCAAGAAAACTGACAGGGATAAAAACCGAAGCCATCACTAAGGTTATTGAGACTATAGCCGGAGCAATATCTTTCATTGCATCGATCGCAGCACGCTTCGGATCTTTCTCTCCTGCTTCCATCCGGGCATGTACAGCCTCGACGACGACGATAGCGTCATCGACCACAATCCCGATAGCCAGAACCAGGGCAAAAAGAGTAAGCAGGTTTATTGAGAATCCGAATAAAAGCAAGAAAAAGAATGTTCCGATAATAGCTACAGGAACTGCTATGGCCGGGATCAATGTAGAGCGTACATCCTGAAGAAATATAAACACAACAAGGAATACCAGAATAAAGGCTTCAATTAAAGTGGTTACGACTTTATTTATCGATACATCGAGGAATTCGCTGGAATCCATCACGTAAGTTACTTTCAATCCGGGAGGGAAAGATTTTGAAGCTTCATCGACTGTTGATTTTATATTTTTTATTAATTCACGAGCATTTGATCCTGCCGTTTGATTGACTGTTATAGCAACGGTTGCTTTTCCATCAAGATCACTTAATACCGAATAATTTAATGCGCCAAGCTCTACATCTGCAATATCTTTTAATTTTAATATTTGCCCGTCAACCGATCGGATTATAATATTGGAAAACTCTTCTGTAGTACTTAGTCTCCCGGTATATTTTAAGGTATATTGAAAACTCTGGTCACTATTCTGCCCGAGTTCACCGGGAGCAGCTTCTATATTCTGGTCACTCAGGGCGGCTATAGCTTCCGACGGATTTATCTTATATGTATTCATTTTATCCGGTTTGAACCAGATGCGCATTGAATAGTCTTTGGCCCCGAATACACTGGCATTACCAACTCCATAAACCCTTTTTATCTGAGGCAGGAGATTTATATTGGCATAATTCTGAATAAACTTATCATCATATTGTTTGTTGTCTGATGAAAAAGCAATCATCATAATGGTACTAGTCTGTTGCTTTTGTACGGTTACCCCAACCTGAGTTACCTCCTGAGGGAGTAATGGTACTGCTTTAGATACCAGATTCTGAACATTGACAGCGGCAATATCGGGATTTATTCCCTGTTTAAAATATACGGTTATAGTGGCAGCTCCACTATTGGAAGCAGACGAAGTCATATAGGTCATTCCTTCCACTCCGTTTACGGCTTCTTCAATAGGAACAATGACTGATTTCATTATCACATCCGCATTGGCTCCGGCATATGTAGTCTGTACCTGTACTGTAGGAGGAGCAATGTCAGGATATTGCTCTATAGGGAGTGACATAAGACCAATCAACCCTAATACTACAATTAAGATGGATATTACAGTAGATAATACCGGCCTTTCTATAAATATCTTTAACATTGTTATAATAAATATTTTAATTTATACTCCGGTTGTTTAATTCTTGATACTGATTTTTTTACCATCATTCAGCGTCGCAATCCCATCTGATATAATCAGGTCTCCATCCGAGAGGCCATCCGTAACTATATAATTCTTCCCGTCAGACAGTTCTGTAACAAAAACAATTGTCTGTTTCACAGAATCTCCCTGCAACTTATATACGAGAATTTTATCCTGTTGAGCAAAAGTTGCTTTTTGAGGAATGATAACAGCTTCCCTGATTTGTTCGGGAATGATAACTTTTCCGCTGGCTCCACTCCTCAACTTTCCCTGATGATTTGGAAACTCGGCTCTGAAATTGGCTGATCCGGTGGAAATGTCGATAATACCGGATATAGTCTGAATTTTTCCTTTTTCAGAATAAAGGCTTTCATCGGATAGTCGCAGATTCACATGAGGTAGATTCTTTATCTTTTCAGCCTGAGTTTTTCCTTGTGCTTTATTCAGAAAATCTTTCAGTTCATTTTCACTGAGAGAAAAGTAGGCAAATACATTTCCTGTACTGGCCACAGTAGTCAAAATGTCATCTTTATTAACCAGACTTCCTATACGGAATGACACAGTACCTACAACTCCGTCTACCGGGCTCGTTACATTAATCCAGGACACCGTCGCTTGCGCACTCTTTAAAGTGGCTTCAGATTGTTTCAATCTTGCTAAAGCTGTTTTATAAGCATTTTCATATGTCAATAGCTGGGTACTGCTGATAATATTCTTTTCAGCCAGCGGACGGATTCTCTCAACATTGAGTTCTGCCGTATTAAGTTCTGCTTGTGCACTGTTTAGGGCTGCTTCAGCGGTAGATAGCTTTTCTTCTGATTCCGGGGAGTCGATTTTGAACAGAACCTGTCCTTTTCTCACTGTTGCGCCTTCATCTACATAAATAGCGTTGATGAATCCTTCAAGACGGGGCCTTATTTCTACATCTTCCTGACCTTTTATCGTTGCCGGATATACAGACTCCAGAACAGCTTCCTGTTTGATGATTTTCAGTACAGGATACTCCTGACGTGAAGCATCTATCTTATTTTCATTTTTTTTACTGCACGCTGCAAGGAATAGCAGAATAGATATTCCACATAGAAATTGGTTGATTCTCATATGATTTTAATTATTGATTTTACCTAATTCGCTAGATAAGAGTAGTAACTCTTTAGTCAGGTTGTTAGAATTGATTCTTCTGTAAAGGGATTTGTTCAATACGATAATCTCTTTTGAAGCCTTTTTATAAACAGTGTATCCATTCGGAGATAATTCAACAAAAACAACGCGAGTATTCTGAATACCCCTAACCCGTGTAATCAATCCTTTCTTTTCAAGATTGCGTAATATGGTGGAGGTAGTCATCGGGTCTATTCCCGTTTTTTCGGAAAGATGTATCTGTATTATTTCATGCCGGCTTGCCGTAAAATGATAAATAGCCGATAGAATCTCGAATTGAGAATGAGTGAGTCCACAGTTATCCAGAATTTGCTTTTTAGTCCTTGTCCAGAGTTTAGTTATCCGGCCAAGAAGTAAGTCTATTTTTATACCGCTGTTTTCTCTCATAAATGATATTTTTTAATGTGGTTTTTAGACAATAAGTACACATATTTAAGAGTAAATAAGTTTTACTTGTATTGAAATTATTTGAAGAACCCAATTGAGTTACAAAAATGAGAGATTTTCATTTCTCGTAATTGTTCAAAAAAGCACTTTAATTGTTCTATTATGTAGTTATTTGCATTGTTTTAATCTTTTTATATCATTTAGAATTGTTCCAAATTTTTATTTTTATACTTTAGTAAGCAGCAAACTGAATATTCAATAATTATAATTGATTATGAATAAAAAAGAGATATGTATAGGGGGATATAGTATAAGGATAATGGGAGGGCAAAAGGGTAAAGATTGTTTATGTTGTAGATTTATAAAGAGTTATGACTTGTGACTATGAGCGGGCGGCGACCAAGTTGCAACTATAAA
>Ga0153940_1000548_pt1 | contig 18731 bp, 18 predicted proteins | sample TSNJ024MetaG_FD_104736 | JGI IMG/M metagenome (GOLD analysis project Ga0153940, IMG submission 104736) | Attine ant fungus gardens microbial communities from New Jersey, USA - TSNJ024 MetaG | ecosystem: Host-associated > Fungi > Mycelium > Unclassified | place: USA: New Jersey, Brendan T. Byrne...
CGGGTTCTTAGGGCAGCGCCCTGAGCTCCCAGAGGGCTTACCGTCTGATATATTTGCAATTTTCAAGGTTCATTTGAGCCTATATTTTTTCGGCTCAGTTTTCATAGATTACTTTACACTACCCAAAAATGTCAAAGCGGATTTTGAGTATCCGCTTCGTTGCTTCCTTGCAACCTCCCAGCATTATACCTATGCTTGTGCTTTTATGATACAACACACTTTATTTGCGTGCAATACTTTTGCGGCTTTTCCTTTTAATTCTCGCTTATCCACAACTTTCCCTTTGTATTCCTGTGCATTTTTCACAATTTCCATCACGCACAAAAGCACGCAATCACACTTTAGATTACGCGCTAATGCTTAAAACTATTATTTATACTTTTCTGATGTTCTTACGCATATCAAGCACAACCGAACCGACAATAATAACACCTTTCAGAATGTTCGTCATATTATCATCAACTCCCATAAGCACAAGTCCGTTGTTAATGACACCGAGAATCAGAATTCCTGCAATAACACCGGTAACAGAACAGACTCCGCCAGTATGTGAGGTTCCTCCTACAGTAGCTGCCGCAATAGCATCCAGTTCATAATTCAGCCCTGATGTTGAAGGATCCGATGACCCGGCACGGCCGGCCATCAAAATACCGCCAATTGCCGCCATCATGGAACACCATACATATACCTTGATCATGTTTTTTTCCACATTAATCCCTGCGACACGGGCCGCCTGTATATTTCCGCCAATTGCATATAAGCTTTTACCAAAGCGTGTATGTACGAGAATAAACCACGATAAAAACGCAATGACGACAAATACAATGATGATCATCGGAATCCCAAACACCTGGCCGCTGCCAAAGAAACGATATGAATCCGGGAGATTGGAAATCGGTCTGTTGGAAAAAATCTTTGCGGCTGCACGGCAGATAAGCTGTGCACCTAAGGTGGCAATAAACGCCGGGATCTGCGTATATGCGATAATAGCACCAATGCACCCGCCGATCAATGCCCCTAACAGAATTCCCAAAAGAATGGAAACAGCCGCCGGAATATGAGCCCCTCCGCTTAACGCTCTGGTCGCCAAATCTACCGGCTGTACAAGCGCTCCTGTTATAGCACCTACTAATGCGGCAACTGCACCGAGAGACAAATCAATTCCCTTGGTCAGAATCGCAAAAGCTACTCCAAATGCCATGATGCCTTTAATAGATTCCCCCGTTAGCATCGTTTTTATATTTGCGATACTAGCAAAATTCTTATTTGCAATGGTCATAAAAATAACTAAAACAATCAGAACAAGCCAGATCATATTATCTGATAATAATTTTTTCTGTTTTACACTCATTTATCATTCCTCCCATTACGCTTCCGCCTGAGCTTTTTTATCCAGAGTCGCATATTTCATAATTAATTCCTGCGATATTTCCGAACGTCCAATAATTCCTGTAACTTCACCTTCACGCATCACTACGACTCTGTCGGCAACACCCATGACCTCCGGCAATTCCGATGAGATAACTATGATAGCTTTCCCCATCGCCGCAAGCTCAGAAATGATGTTATGAATTTCAGATTTTGCACCTACATCGATCCCCCGCGTAGGCTCATCCATGATCAATATATCCGGATCGGTCAGCAGCCATCTGGCAAACAGAACTTTCTGCTGATTTCCGCCTGATAAGTTCTGAATCTGCGCAGCCATACTCGGTGTCTTGGTTCCAAGCCGGTCAATATATTCCTTCGTATCTGCTTCCATCTTTTTTGCATTGATAGGAAAGCCATAAGCTTTCAGATTGGCCAGCACAGAATTCAGCTTCACACTTAAAATCCCTACTATCCCATTTCCCCGGCGATCCTCCGTCAGCATGCCAATATGGTTTTTAATCGCATCCTCGGGGCTTTTAATAAATATTTCCTTTCCATCCTTGTAAATCTTACCGCCGGTTTTACTGCGGATTCCAAAAACAGTCTCCATTGTTTCGGTTCTTCCGGCACCAACCAACCCTGCAAATCCTAAGATTTCTCCTTTTCGAATATCAAAGGAAACATCTCTGACCGCTCTTCCTGAGCACAATCCCTCTACCTTCATTACCACATCCCCGATTTCGCATTCGTTTTTCGGGAACATGTCGGTAATCTCACGGCCGACCATCAACTCAATCACTTTATCCTGTGTAAGATTTTCCGCCCGGTCCGTAGTGACGTATTCTCCATCGCGGAAAATAGAAATATCATCACTGATACGAAAAATCTCTTCCATTTTATGCGAAATATAGACGATAGCAACGCCTTTGGCTTTCAAATCCGCAATAATCTTAAACAAATCTTCCACTTCCGCATCGGTAAGAGCAGATGTCGGTTCATCCATGATAACAATGGATGAATTATAGGAAACCGCCTTGACTATTTCAACCATCTGCATTTTTGCAACTGTAAGATTTTTCATTATTTCATCAGGGTTCAGATCCAAACCAATTTTTTGAAACAATTCCTGACAGTCCTGACGCATTTTTTTCTGATCTACGATCAGGCCTTTTTTTGGTTCTCTCCCAAGCCATACATTATCACTGACCGAACGTTCCAAAACCGGCGATAATTCCTGATGAATCATAGAGATTCCAGCGTCAAGCGCCTCCTGTGTCGTTTTATAATTTACTTCTTTTCCTTTATAGATAATCGTTCCCGATGTAACCGGCTGCATGCCGATCAGACACTTTACCAGGGTGGATTTCCCGGCACCGTTTTCTCCCATCAGCGTATGTACCGTGCCTGGGCGAACCTTCAGCTGTACTCCCTTCAGCGCCTTTACTCCCGGAAACTCTTTGACAATATCCTGCATTTGCAGAACATATTCTTCACTCAATGCTTTCACCTCAATCCATAAAATTATCTGGCATCGTAATCAGCAACATTTTCTGCAGTTACCGGTTCAAAGGGTACCCACATAACATATCCTGTTTCATCTAACTCATAATCCGAATTTTCATTAAGGACATTACCGGAAACCAGATTCTGTGCCGCAATCATAGCGCCGCGTCCCTGTCCCTTCGGATCCTGGAATACAGACATATCCAATGTGCCGTCTTTGACTGCCTGGCGGCCATCTGTGGAGGCATCTATTCCTACAATCGGTACAGTGGTCGGATCAATTCCTTCTGCAATTAAAGCTTCAATCGCACCCAGTGCCATAGAATCATTATTAGAAATAATGCAGTCATACTCTGTTGTTTTTAACAGCGGTGCAATCATATCCTGTGCCTTTTCACGTGTATACTCCGCCGCCAGAGGCGAGGTTGCTTCCACTGCTGTGATACCTTTTTCTTCCAGAGCTTTTAGCACCGATTCTGTCCGAAGGGTTGTTGATGTCTGCCCCAGAATACCATTCAGCAGAATATATTTGATCTCAGTTTTTCCTTCTGCTTCAAAATGCTCTGCCAGCCATTCACCCTGATAATAGCCGGATGTATTTTCATCGGAACCAACATATACAACCTTCTCATTCAGCACCGAATCGTCTGCCGGATACCGGTTTACAAATACAACATACATATCACCTGCTGCCTCTACACACTGTGCGGCTGTTGTCGGATCAACCATATTGATGATAACTGCCTTCTGGCCATCATTTCTGGCTGTCTCAATAAACTGCAGCATTTTACTCGTATCGCTCTGCGCATCTACCGTATTCAGATTCACTCCTAATTCCTTGGCCTCTGTAACTGCTGCCTCTTCCATTTCACTGAGCCACTCATCGCGTTCCGACATGATCAGCGTAACCGCACCCAGGCCGTCATCGGAATCTGCATCACCAGATGCGGGAGTGCTGCTGTCGCCGCCTCCGCACGCACTAAGCAGACCTGCTGTCATCACCATAACCATAAAACACACCAATACACTTTTTAAACTTTTTCTTTTCATAATACCTTCTCCTCTTCTTTTTTATTTGAAAAATAATTCTTTTTCAATTCGTTCTCTTGCGGCCGGCGCCTGTTTATCCATCTTTTCCGGGAACCCAAAATAGGAGACACAGGCAATGGACTCTCCACCGATAGGGAAATTGCGGCCGGCAAATTTCATATCGCGCAGGGTACTAAAAATCTCCGAAAAATCAACATCCGCTTCACCCATACCAAGATGCTGATGAATGGTCACATCTGCACTGCCGCGGCTATTCAGCCATGGGGGATTTACGATATAACGGCAATCCAGTTCCTGATTAAATGTATCCGCAAATAATACATGAGACAGATCCTCACCCGCGTATTCCAGCATGCTTCTCACATCTCCTTTTCCCTGATCATAGAAAAAGCCGTGAGCTGTCGCATAGACATATTTGAGATAATCCGAGCGGAATGATTTGACCATATCACAGCATTCATTATTTAATTCGCAGAAATCAAACGGGTGGGACTGGATTTCCACACGAATGCCCTCTTTCTCAAACAATGGGAGCAGTTCTTCCACCGAGCGAAACCACATACCGTTACTGATTTCCTGTTGGTTCGGATCACCGGATAATTCGGTATTAATAACCTGAACTCCCAGGTTTACCGCGATCTCAATTAATTTTTTCCAGTTCTCTACTGCAAACCGCCTCTGTTCCTCTGAAGGTCCGGCCCAGCGATATACACAGATCAGCGAAGATATTTCGACACCGGTCTCCTGCAAAGCTTTTCGATACTCCTGTTCACACTCTTTGGAGAACAGCGGATGCTTGTAAAACGGGTTGATCCTTGGATGCGGCGACTGTTCGATATACTTGTATCCCCAGTCCGCCACCTGATGCACCATTCGATTAATATCCATCTGTTTCGCCAGCACATCTACATCAAACGCAATTTTCATTTCTGTCACCCCTTTCTATAATCCTGTTTTTTCCGCAATATACTTTCTCGCCTTTATCGCATATTCCAATGGATCTGCTTTTGCCGGATCCTGTTCGGCTTCCACAACTACCCAGCCCTCATAACCTGCTTCTTCCAGTATCCGGAAAACCGGGACAAAATCAACATCACCATCTCCCGGGACCGTGAACACACCCTCACGCACGCCTTTCAGAAAGCTCCATTTCTCACTGCAGGATTTATTCACTATATCCTTTCGGATATCCTTTAAATGAACATGCCTTACCCGGCTTACATATTTCTTCAGTACTCTCTCCGGGTCAATTCCTGCAAAAGACAGGTGCCCGCTGTCGAAGAGCAGGTATACCAGCTCAGGATCAACCAGCTCCATAAACCGATCAATCTCTTCTTCGGTCTGTACGACAGTTCCCATATGGTGATGGAAGGTCAGCTTCATCCCCTTATCTCCGGCGATTCTCCCAAGCTTGTTTAGACCATCTGCCAACAGCTTCCACTCTTCTTCATTCATTTCATACTTACCTTCCCAGACCGGCTGATTCAATTTCCCCTGAATACTGTAGCTCTGTTCGGAAACACCGATTACTTCTGCATTCATTGCTTTTAAGAAATCTGTCTGGCGGATAAATTCCCGTTCGGTCACTTCATACGGCTCTGATATCAAAAAGGATGAAAACCAGCAGTTACAGATCTGGATTCCCCGCATATCCAGCGCTTTTTTAAGTTTAGACACGTCGCCCGGATATTTCCCGCCGATTTCAGATCCGGTAAATCCGGCAAGAGCCATTTCACTGACACATTGCTCAAAGGTATTTTCTTTCCCGAGATCGGGCATATCATCGTTGGTCCATGCAATGGGTGCAATCCCAAGCCTTACTTTATTTTTATCCAGCATTGCCGGCTCCTCTCTTTATGCAAAATATTTTTCCACAAATGCTTTCGTCACTTCTGCTGATTTTTTCACGTTCTCATCATGTGACAACTGATAATATTCCGGACGGAATTCCTCAATCGTACACACGCCGTCGAACCCGATTTTCTTAAGTGCCGCCGCAATACCTGCATGGTCGACCACACCCTCTTCCGGCCATAATCTCTTATCATCTCCGCAGGAACCCAAGGGTAGATTCTCACAGTCATTTAAATGATATGCAAATATTTTACTGCCGTCTGCTGCCTCTAAATCTTCCAGTTTCGAACACATCTCATGGAAATGGAAGGTGTCCACAGTTACACCCACATTATCACGATCCACCGCTTTGATCACATCATATGCTGTCCCAAACTGGTTAATGGAACAGTTCGGCGCACCGCAGAATTCCAGTGAAATGCGGACATCTTCTCCCACTTTATCTGACAGGTAACGCAATCTCTGCACCGCCTCTTCCTTAATCTCAGAAACGGATTTATCTTTTACATCAAAGGACGGGACAGTAATGAGCATCTTCATGCCAATTGCGTTGCACACTTCTATAATAAATTCTGTTTCTTCATCGATTTCTTTTTCTCCGGCTTCATCCCTCTGATTAAAGAAAATAAGCGTATTGTATGCCCACGGTTTTAGATGATGAGCAGCAAACCATTCTGCCAGTTCCTCTAATGTATGTTCTTTTAAATAATCTTTAATGCAGTCAAAGCGTATCTCTATGTAATCAAACCCGTATTTTTCACAAGCTTCCAGATCGGCGGTCAGAGACTGTCCTTTGCATTCTAATGCTGTTGCTTCATTAAATCCAATCCTCATTTTTATGTCCTCCTTATAGGTCTCACAGATAAAATTGTGGTTTTTCCACTGCTGTTACTACCGGTTCAATTTTCCCTGTTTCCTGCGCTTTTACAAGTGCATCTGCTGTTACCGCCGCCAGATATCCATCCCATGCAGTCGGTCCGTCTATCACACCCTGAGCCGCATTATCTACCCAATTCTGCACTTCCACATCGTATGCTTCATTAAATCTGACAAAACAATCCATATCGATAGTTGTTGAAAGTGCCGCATTCTTACGGATGTAAGGATAAGCCGGTTCCGGCATCCTCACCACACCATCTTCGCATACTACTTCGCAGTTGATGTCATATCCAAATTTACAATTAACAAATACTTCTACATCAATACACACACCCTTTTTGGTCCGAAGCAGCATGATCTGCGGATCCTGTAACTCTGAGTGCGAATACTTTGTAACCCTTGGCATAATTACCTGTGCGGATTCATATTCATCATCTACCAGCCAGTGCAGCACATCTATCTCATGAATCGCTGTATCGTGTACTGCCATTGGTGTATTATAATTGGTCCCCACTTCCGGATTCCTGTGCGTGCAGTGCAGCATCAGCGGTTCTCCATAATTCCCGGAATCAAGTGCTTCTTTTACCTGCCGGTACCCTTTATCATATCGCCTCATAAATCCTGTCTGAATCAAATGTTTTCCGGAAGCTGCTTCTGCTTCTACAATCTTGAGACAATCCTCCGCAGTTGTTGCCAGGGGCTTTTCACAGAACACTCTCTTTCCCGCTTCAATTGCCTGCAGCAACGGTTTCGTGTGGGCAAATCCCGGAGATACAATGAATACCGCATCCACTTCCGGGGCGGCGATCAGGTCCTTTGCCTCTGCATATACCTTCGCACCGCAGATTTTCGCCGCTTCCTTTGCACTTTCTTCAATTACATCAGAAACCGCAGCTACTTTTGCCCCCTGAATCTTATTGACCAGGCGGCTGATGTGGTCTTTTCCCATTCCGCCGCATCCAATTACACCTATTCTTAGCATAAATCTTTTTCCTCCTTGTGACTGAATCTTGAGATTCTATATTATTTATGATGCTTATATTATCACTGCGGGCGCGCGAACGCAATTGATTTTTTAACTAATTTTAAAAGTTTAATTTTGTTAAAAATTACTATTTGTGAATATTAAGAAAAAAAAATGTGCAAATCGCATGAAATTTTATTTTCATTACGCATTTTGCACACTCAGATTTAGTAATTTTTAATAGAACTCAGATTTTTATATGTTATATTTTGTCTTTATAATAATATTGGTAAGCTGGCGCTCCTTTTCCGGTCCTATTTCTCCCGCAAGAAGCTGAAATAAGATATTAATCGGCTCATATCCCTGCACGTGAGCCTCCTGTCCAATCAAAAAATTAATAGCTCCTTTTTCCAGATTTTCTACATTTTCATCTAATACATCATTTGCGATCACCTTTATTGTGTCTGCCACTCTGTATTTGTACAAGGCATTGCATATTCCTGACACAGCTGGTGCACTGACAAAAATTCCTTTGATGTCAGGATGCTCTCCCAGCATTTTCCCGGTCACAGCTTCCGAGTCCTGATTATCATCTTTGATATAATATGTCTCTGCAATCTGAACATCCGGTCTCAATATCTCCAGCATCTTTTTAAATCCTCTTGTCCGGCTGTTCAATGCCGGATTTGAAACCGATCCGGTTATAACTGCTACTTTGCAGTCTCTTTCGACACATTCTGCCATCAATCCTGCCGCCACTTTTCCTGCTCTTTCATTGTCCTGCCCCACAAAACAGATTCTCTTGCTCCCCGAAATATCGGAATTCAATGTTACAACAGGAATCTGACAATTCTCAGCCAGATAATCGATCTCCTCTTTTATCCGGTCATCTTCTGCCGGTACCAATGCGATACCATTCATTCCTGCTTCTCTTAACTCTTTTATACAGCTTATCACCTGCTCCGCATCCACACCATCTATACAGCGTATCTCTACTCTTCCACCCGCCCGCTCCACTTCCTCACGGGCCTCGGAGACACCACGCATCACCCCTTGCATAAAAGGAGTTTCCGCCGACTGAATGATCATGCCTATTTTTATCGGATTCTTTGCCAGCGCTAATACTCTGGCTGCCTGATTGGGATGATATCCCATTTCTTCCGCTATTTTTTTAATCTTTTCAGCGACCTCCGGGCGCACCCGCCCGCGGTTTTTCAGAGCCCGATCCACAGTGGCTCTGGAAACGCCCGCCGCATCTGCAATCTGCTGTGATGTTACTGCCATTTATAAATCTCCTCTGTATCCACTTTATTTTTCTTCTTTTCGAGATTATAGCATGTTTTGAAATATTAATCAAAAAGATGCCTCCTTCCTTTTATACGCAACATACACAGCCGTTTTATGATATTCGGAAATTTTTCTTTCCCTCTTGACAGGCTAATGATTATTATCTATAATCAAGCTAACAAATGTTAGCCAAAAGAAAGAACACTGCGAGGGACACAACGATGGAAAAGAAAGATACAAAACAGATTATTTTAGACGAAGCATTGGATCTGTTCGCCGTAAACGGCTATGATGGCGTGGCCGTCGCAGATATAGCCAACGCTGTCGGAATCAAGGCCAGCTCTCTCTACAAACATTATAAAGGGAAGCAGGATATATTCGATTGCATTCTTGAAAAAACAGCGGAACGGTATAATGAAATGGCCGGCCGGCTTGGCATTGATGGGAATATCTCCGAAAGGGATGCAGCGCAATATTCCGGCATGAGCACAGAAACTCTGGTAGAGACCGGAACGGCTTTATTCATGTATTTCCTGCATGATGATTATGCAAGAAAATTCCGGCGTATGTTAACGATAGAGCAATATAAAAACGAAGCAGCTTCAAAATTATATACAGAGCAGTACATGGACAGCCCAATAGTCTATCAAAGCTCAATTTTCAAAGTCTTTATAGAGCAGGGGAAAATGAAGAACGTGGACGCCAAAGTTGCCGCCGTACACTTCTATTCCCCGATGTTCCTCATGCTGTGTCTATGCGACAGCTGCCCCGAACACGAGCCGTCAGCGTTAGAATTTATCCGACAGCATATAACGCAATTTAGCAAGCTATACATGGAGGGTAAAATACTATGAGTACGGAAGGTTATGTCATGGGAAAGAAATTGAAAATAGCTGTTATATACGGCAATGCGAGAAAGGGAAACACATACAACTGTGTTCAAATATTCAAAGCGGCTTTAGAAAAAGAAAACACCGTGGAATATACTGAATTTACCCTGCCGGACGCCATGCCGCATATCTGTCTGGGCTGCTTTACCTGTTTTGTAAACGGGGAAGACAGATGCCCGCACGCGGATTCTGTTCAATCCATTGTAAAGGCGATACTCGAATCGGACGGCATAGTCATTTCAAGCCCCGTTTATGCCCTGGATGCAAGCAGTGCGGTCAAAAGCCTGCTTGACCATATGTGCTATTTATGGGTCACCCATCGTCCCAGTGAAAAAATGTTCGGCAAAGTTGCGATGGTAGTCTCTACAACGGCGGGAGCCGGTGCCCGGACATGTGTCAAGACATTGAAAAAAAGTCCGCGATATTGGGGTGTGAAGCGCATATACGGCTTTGGCCTGGCTGTCCATGCCAGCGACTGGAAGGAGGTGCCGGATAAGGTAAAACGCAAAGCGACTGCGAAGCTTATAAAGAAATCAAAGCAATTCGGCAAGGCCATGGCAAGCAGGGATAATCTGAAGCATGGATTATATATAAGAATTATGTTTCGGCTCATGGGAAAGATGGTTGGCACATATAAGCCGGGCAGCATGCTTTCTAAGGATACGGAATATTGGAATCAAAAGGGATGGCTCACTGGGAAAAAACCGCTTTAACGGTGGTTGTTAACATAATTTTAATTTTTAAATAATCCTATCCACTATTGTCTTTACAGATCAAATTTCCTCCAAGACCTGTGCTGTTTCTATTTTTAATAACGCTCTATCTATAGATTCAAATTGAGATAACGCTTTTTCAGGTTCTACAATTTTCCAAGGGCTTTCATCATACCATCCAGTATACATGTGATAATAATAAGCCAAATCTGTCCGCCTCGTATCAGTAGATTTAATCGACCGCATTATTTCATCGAAATATCCTTCCCAAATAATTAACCTATTTATATTATCTGCATTTTCACATATAAATTGAATCTCTGGTTCGCCTTCAAAGCCATCGTAAAATTTACTATTTATCTTTTCCATATTGTTTCCTTTCTATGGTACTTTCCAATGTCCATTCTCTAATAATTTCAACTGCTCAGGTGTAGCTACTCCTTTTCTATATGCGTCAATAGCCTCTTGCCATTGAAATTTTGCTCTCGAAATAAGCCCGTAACACTGGATTACGTGCATCACCTTTTGTATTTACATGGAATTGGCAAAAAAATTAGGCAGGGTGTGAAATTGCCCTGCCATAACATACATCATCTTAAATTTTACTTGCATGCGGTGGTAAACTAAAACCAAATTGCTTTCACGATAATAAATAAAATCAGCAACCACACAACAACAATAGGTAGCGCATAATACCATTTCTTAGGTTTACCGCTCGTCCACAAGCCTTCTGATTCTTTTCTGCACTCCGCAAAGACTTCATTTGGAATGAGTTTGATTGCAAGCGCAACGAAAGCGGGAAGCAAAATAACGTCATCCAAATATCCGAGAACAGGAACAAAATCAGGTACTAAATCTATTGGCGAAAGGGCGTAGGCTACTGTTATACCCGCAAGAATTTTTGCGGGTATTGGCGTTTCTTTCTTCCGCAAAGCGATAAAAACTGCCGGAATATCTGTTTTTAACTGTTTAGCGCGTTCTTTGAAATTCAAATCAGCTCAACCTCCTTTGCGTTCCAAACCGTATTAAGCTGCTTTCGGCTGAACATCTTTCATAAACAAAAGCAAAATACCCGCCGCCAACAGCGACATAACCGCGCCGAAACCAAACGGAACAGCCGCCCCGAACTGGCTCCACAGCGCGCCCGCGATTACGCTTGCGGGCAACAGGGCGATACCCGTAACGGTGGAATGGAGGCCGAGCATTGTCCCTTTTAGATGGATGGGCGCTATTTCAGCGACAAAAGCCCGTTCAACACCCGCAATCATGGCCGTATACACTCCATACAACACAAACACCGCTACCATTTGCGGCTGGCTGCTTGAAAAGGCAAAGCCGAAGGTTCCCTCTCTCTCGGTTGGCGCGGCTCTTTCTTTTCCTTGATGAAAAAGAACATGCACAGTCCCAATACAGCAGGGATAGCGGAAATCATAAATATCTTTGCATAGTCAAAATTTCCGTCGCTTCCCCGAAGCAAAAAATAAGTGATGAGTATTCCTATCGCAGCCCCGGCCATATCCAAAGCCTTATGTAGCCCAAACGATTTGCCCATACTGTTTTTGTCGGCGCTCTCGCTGACCAGAACATCACAGGGAGCCGTCCGAATGCCTTTGCCAAAACGGTCAATAACCCTTGCCCCTAATATGCCAGTCCATGAACCTGCAAGGAGCAGCGCCAGTTTGTAAAAAAGGCTTGTGGCGTACCCTGTAAAAGCAATTAGCTTTTTGTTTTGAAACTTGTCGGACAAATAGCCGCTGAAAACCTTTAGTAAGCTGGTAAGGCTTTCGGCAATTCCTTCGATAATTCCCACAATGGCAGGAGTTGCCCCAAACGCCGATGTAAGGTACAGAGGGATCAGCGGATATACCATTTCCGTACTAAGGTCGGTAAAGAAGCTAACCAAACCGAGAAAAATTATGTTTGCCAATGATAAAGCCTCCCAAGTAAAAATATCATGTAACAAGTATTACTTGTAATACTTGTTACATGATACAACGAGACTTGTTATTTGTCAATAGAAATGATAAAAATTATTCGCCGCTGTTTAACTTGTAGACCTTTTCACTGTAATCTGTGAGTAGTTCTTTGCATTTCTCTAAGTTTTCATCAGACGGTGTTTTCAGTGGGGCGGTAAAAAAATCCCGTCCATTGATTTTCTTCAACCATACTTCTAGCTTCTCGTATTCGCTTTCGTTTTCTTCAATTTCGGCAAAGGTGAAGTTTTCTCTTTCGGATTCTTTTTCTATCTCACGGTAAAAATCCTCGCATTTACCCAAAAACTCTTTATATTCTTCGTCCCTTGCTTTATTAAATACTTCGGTAATATTCTTGGTATTGCCTGTGCTGATAAAAGTAGATTTTAATATATATGCCTCGCCGTTATTTTGTAAAATGTCATCCGATATTTCGGTAAACACTTTGATATGTTCATCCGACAAGGGTAGAACCCACATGGATTGACCAATATTTACAGAACCGGATTTTTTTAATTTTCTCCACGCGCTGACACGCACACGGGATGGCTCTTTCGGCAATGTGAAATTTATCATTAACCATTCCATTTGTCTGCCCACCTTATTGTAATACTTATTACAAGCATATCAGTTATTGGTCGTCGTGTCAATTAGAATAGCTCATCTGGCTTGTAAAATTTACAATTCCATGTCCTGCGCCTGTGCGGGTTGCGTTCTGCGGGTTTCCTCACGCATAATGTCATAAATGCCGCGCCTTATTTACTCGACTCCTGTTCTTTGGAAGAGGCCGGGGGCGTGGGGCGCGTAGCGGGTTTATGCCGTGAAAGCCCCTTGACAGTCTGGGTTGGAACTCAGAGGGATATTTTATCCGGGCTGCCTCATCGGGTAAAATAATAAAAGCCTGCGGCAGCAGCAAATTAAGAAAAATTAAAAGGACTGAGTCCTGTAAATTACAGAAATCAATCCTTTAATGTCGCTTAATACCCTGCATAAATTATCCAGCAATTGGAAGTCAGTTCACATCATGAAGCCACAAATACCTCTCATCTTCATTTCGATCAGTCTGATGCCAGGGCTGGCCGTCGAGATGCCGGATCATCCAGCAAGTGTACATCTGGTATCCCGGAGCCGCCGCCTGAGGATGCAGCTCTCCTCCCGGAATCGCTGAAAAGCTTCCATCCACACTCTTATAGACTTCATCACCCACAAAACTGGCTCCAAAGCCTTCCGGACGGTCAAACATAAAGTAATACACCTCCGGCTGCGGGTGTCGATGGGGCAAATACCCCGACCAGTTGCCTTTATCATTGAGCACTTCACCCAATACCATGTTAGAGTAAGGAGCTATATCAATATCGAATATCGTATTAACTCTTCTATTTGCCACATTGCCAAACTTACCTGCGCATGAGTATTTCCAGGGTGCATCCTCCGGTTTATACAGTTTTGCTTCAAAGGTGCTCTCATTTTGCGTCGACTGAACCAGAATCTGTGTATCACTTTCCGCTTCAACAATAACTTTTGTTCCAGTACACACATGCACACACCACGGGCCTTCAGTAAATACATCTCTTCTTGACGCCGCCCATTCACGCCCGGATACATGGTAAATAAGCTTCCCATTCAGGAGCAGGATTGCCGTTTCTTCTCCGGTTTTCTCAAACATCTTGATATCGCCCGCCTTTAACCGGTACAACCGAACATCCATGAGCATATCTTTGTATTCATTCGCATAAGTTGTTAATACTTTTTCTCCTTTTGTATCAAACTTTGGATATCCAAACACTTTTCTCATATTGTCCTCGCTTTCTAGTAATCTCTGGCCTCTCTTCTTCCTTCCATAACACCTTGACAAGCTTCCCTGACGCTTTCTTTTTCAGAGGTCGTGGCAATTCCGACATTCCACCATGACTCATAACCGTCGGTCATCGTCTTCGGGATGATCTTCAGATCAAACAGGCAGGCAATCTCCTGCTTCTTAGCGTCTTCAAGGGCAGCTTCCAGATCTTCTATCGTCTTGCAGGTGTATGATTTCATGCCATATCCTTCTGCAACCTTTGCATAATCTACCGGTATCAGGTCTCCGGTCGGTTTTTTACCGTCTGTATAGCGGAATTCTGTCGCCAGACTTCCCACTCCATGATTCATCTCCAGATTATTAATACATCCAAAGCCACAATTATCGAATACCAGAATATTCACCTTCTGCCTCTCCTGCATGATCGTTCCGATTTCACTGTGAAGCATCTGGAAACTGGAGTCACCGACAACAGCATATACTTCCGCATCCGGCTCCGCAAACTTGACACCAAGGGTTGCCGCCACTTCATATCCCATGCAGGAATAACCGTATTCCGCATGATAGCCGCCCCTTTTATCAGTCGTCCACATTCTCTGAAGACAACTTGGCAGAGAACCGCCTGCTGTTATGATAACTGCATCTCTCTCAATAACTCTGCGAAGCGCCGCCAAAGCGGCAGACTGCGATATCCTTCCTCCGGTCAGAGCTACATACTCCGGAATCGTCCTGGGATCTCTGGCTTTAATAATAGGCTCAAAGTTTTCATCCGTATAACGAATACCGGCCAATCTTTCCATCTCTTCGTCCCATATTTTTTTAGCGTCTGTTATCTCATTTACATATGCCGATTTATACCCGGCAGCTTTTAACTTCTCAGTTAATGCCAAAACGGTTGCTTTTGCATCCCCGACAGCTTTTACAGCATCCATCTTATAAGCGTGATATCTGCAGTTATTAATAGTAACAAACTTCACCCCGTCATTCCGAAACAATCTTTTGGAGCCGGTAGTAAAATCAGTAAGACGCGTTCCTATTGCTATCACAACATCTGCATCACGGGCAATGATATTAGAAGCATATGTTCCCGTTACGCCAATCCCTCCCAGGCAGTACGGATGACTCGATATACACGCACTTTTACCGCCCTGGCTCTCGCCAAATGGAATGCGGAATTCTGTGCAGAATTCTTCCACCGCTTCACCGGCTTCCGAGAAACGCACACCACCCCCGACAATCACCAATGGTTTCTTCGCCTCTTGAATAATTTCCGCAATTTCTTCCAATTCTTCCGCAACTGCACAAGGCCTTGTAATTCTATGTATCCTTTTCTTAAAAAAGTATTCCGGAAAATTATAAGATTCTCCTTCTACATCCTGGCAAAGAGCAATACAGCACGCTCCCGTTTCAGCCGGATCGGTAAGAACACGCATAGCATTAATTAATGCTGTCATAATCATTTCCGGTCTTGTGATCCGATCCCAGTATTTGCACACCGGTTTAAACGCATCATTCGTAGTGACGGCAAGGCTGCTGCTCTGCTCAAGCTGCTGCAGCACCGGATCCGGCTGCCGCGATGCGAATGTATCGGCCGGAAATACCAGCAGCGGAATATTGTTAACCGTCGCCGTCGCACAAGCGGTAACCATATTTGCCGCTCCCGGTCCCACCGAAGATGCACAAGGGATAATTTTCCTGCGTCCGTGCTGCTTCGCATATGCAATGGCTGTATGACACATTCCCTGTTCATTTCTGCCTTGCATAACCTTTATGTCACCTGGATTTGTATCCAGCGCTTCTCCCAATCCCACCGCAATACCATGGCCAAATATAGTAAAGAAGCTTTCCACAAACTTTGTCTCCACGCCATCCATCGAGACATACTGATTATCTAAAAATCTGACGACCGCCTGTGCCGTTGTCATTTTCGTTGTTATTTCCGTCATCTTTGCCATTTTTCTTTCCTCCTATACACGGGCAATCATTTCGCCATATAATTTTTTTACTTCTGCTATAAACGCATGCACTTCCTCCGGGCCCGGCAATGTATGCGATGAACTATTGCTCTTGACCATCATCGCCGCCTCCGCAGACCCAAATTCAAGACAGTCAATAAGCTCCCAGCCCTGATAAAGTCCATACAAAAAGGCCGACCCGTATCCGTCGCCGCCGCCAAAACCTTTTCTGGCTTCTACCGGGAATGGTTTAATGGAGAACTGCTGTCCATCACATGTATACGCAGTTGAGCCCTTCATTCCATGCTTGATAACCACAATCCTGGCATTGCATCCCTGCCAGTATTTGGCACTCTCCTCATCACTCATTCCGGGTCTGATAAGTTTTTCCGCTAAATCAAACTCTTCTCTGGAACCCATGATGATGTCAGCTTCTCTCGCGATCATCGAATAATAGATGGATATCTCGTCATCGCTCTTCCAGCTGTATGCTCTGTAATCAATATCAAATATAATCTTGGTTTTGTACCTTTTCGCCAGCATGACCGCCTTTATTGCCGCTTCCCGGGAGGGGCTTGCCGAAAGAGCCGTTCCTGATATCAATACTGCTTTTGTATCTTTGATGTATTCTTCGTCGATATCCTCTACTGAAAGCTGAAGATCCGCCGGTGTGTTCCGATACATTAAGATGCTGCTTTCGCTGGGCGAAAGCATTTCCGTAAATGTAAGGCACAGCTTCTCTCCGTTTGTACACTTCGTTATTCTGCTTGTGTCAATTCCCTCATTATCAAAATAATCTACAACGTACTCACCAAACTGATCGTCGGACACTTTCCCAAAGAATCCTGCTTTCATTCCATGCCGCGATACTCCGACCGCTATGTTCGCCGGAGAACCGCCAACATATTTTTCAAACATATGAACCTCTTTTAACGGCTTGAAATCTTCCTTTACAAATTCGTTATATGCCGGATTCAGGTCTATCGCAACTCTCCCCAGCAAAACCAGATCAAGCTTTCTTTTGTTATCAAGCTCTAAATACTTCATTTCATCACCTCATCATATTTGTGTGTTTAGCGTGCGTTTTATATAATACATATTATCACACATGATTAAAGCGTGCAATATATTTGTTAAGCAAATACTGTTTTTCGCAAAATTACACAATTCAAAGGCTTAAAAACCATCATTTTAACTATATTCACACACAGAAAAAGCACGCATATTGCGTGCTTTTTCTGTGCAGGAAGACCTTCACAGGTTGTATTTTGTTTTAATTATAATATCTGTATAATAGGATTCTTTTACCGGTTTTGTATCTCCATAGATTAAATCCATCAAAAGGCACAATGACTTATATCCCTGCATATAGCCATTTTGATCAATAATAAAATCAAACTTATCATTTACCAGCCCATCTATATTCTGCGGTGTCAGGTCATATACCACAACAGAGGGTCTTTCTTTTAACTGCAGCTTATCAAAAGCTCGTCCGACCCCTTCCTGCCCGGCTGAAAAAACCACAATGCCTTTCAACTCCGGAAACGTACCCAAACTATTGTAAACAATACGTTCCACCTCACCACTTTCATCAAAGCCGCTCTGTACGCCAACCAGACTCAGATTTTCAAAACTTTTCTTAAGCTCTGCCGTAAAACCTTCCACGCGCATATTGTTAACATTATTCCCAAAATGCCCCGTTATAGCCAGAATCTGCCCTTTCCTCCCGGTCATGGCACCCATAAGCCCCACTGCAGTTCTTCCGCTTTTTATATTATCCATACCGACAAAGCAGCTCCTGCCTGTACCGATAATATCAGTATTGAAGGTAACTATTTTTACTCCCTTTTCCACTAACTCATTAATTTTAGCACGTATTTTATTCCCTTCCACCGGCATGATCGCAATCCCTGCCACATCTGCACTCTCCAGTGTTTCAAGAGCAGAAAGCTGGCTTTCTTCACTTACATTGCCGCACTCCTGTATCAGGAGCTCTACTTTTTTTGCCGATGTTTCTTTTACCGCATCATTAATCCCTTTTCTTATCCGGATCATAAAGGGCGCTTCCGAAAGCTGCGTGACAACACCTATTTTTATTTTTTCACTTTTATCATTTCTCTTCCTTCGCGGTACGTAACCTATTTCATTAGCAATCTGTAAAATACGTTCTTCCACATCCTTGTTGATACGTCCGCGCTTATTCAGCGCACGATCAACGGTACCCCGGGATACACCTGCCATTTCAGCAATATCTTGAATCGTTCCTGACATTTCAAGCCACCTCAATTATGTGATTTTTTTGTCATTATAACACACGCGCAAAATGCACGCAAGCATTCATTCAATGGATTTATGATTGCAGAAAAGCAAGAGGGGCTGTCGGGAAATAGATAGCCTAAGACAGGGGATGTTGTGACTCATACGAGTCACAACGTCCCCTGTAAATTTGCCCTAAAAAGAGAAAAAGATGGCTAACGACAACCATCTCCTCTCC
>Ga0153940_1000550_pt1 | contig 18720 bp, 8 predicted proteins | sample TSNJ024MetaG_FD_104736 | JGI IMG/M metagenome (GOLD analysis project Ga0153940, IMG submission 104736) | Attine ant fungus gardens microbial communities from New Jersey, USA - TSNJ024 MetaG | ecosystem: Host-associated > Fungi > Mycelium > Unclassified | place: USA: New Jersey, Brendan T. Byrne...
TGCGTTTCAACGAAAAACGTATCGTTTATCAGCCCTTCACCCAAAGGGCGGATTTGCAATATCGGACCCCTGAATAAAAAATGAGGCACGATTGTTTCCAAATCTACGTTCATTGATATTCTTGTTATTACTCTTTTAATGATGGTTTTCTTGTTATTGATTTACTCTAAGTTTTGTCAGTATCGGTACTTTTACAGTCCTTACTTCCGAATGTACTTTGTCGTTTTGCTGCTCGAAAATAACAATCTCATTTTCTCCTTTTTTAAGCCATACGCCTGGTATGTATAAAGTTTGTTGCGGGCCTACATGCCAGTAACGGCCGATATTTATACCGTTGATAAAGACAATACCTTTCCTCCAGTCTTCCATATCAAGGAATGTATCACCTGTTTCTTCCAGATTAAATACGCCTGAGTAAACAGCGGGCCTGCCTTTTATTTTTCCGGCAGCACTCAAATCATACACATTTTCTTCCTTCATTTTCTGAGGCTCCGGAGTTTTATCCATAGGTACCCGGAACATTTCCCATTCGCCTTCTATAATATTTCCGTTTATTTTAACAGGGCTGATTATACCCTTTGTGTTGTGTATAATTCCGGAACCATAGTTGATCCGACCCATATTTTCGACAAATATCTCCAGATTAGAATTGAATGGAATATCTATCTCCATGCTGTAAGCATTGAAATAGCGGTTCAACTCTCCAACCTTTTCTCCGTTCACATATACCAGTGCATAGTCCCTCAGGCCTTCTATTTCCAATTTACCGCTTATCGGCTGGTTAAAATGCCTTTTGTACAGGATATAACCATAACCCTGGTTCAATTGCTCGAAAGTCATTGGTTTATCGCTTTGTACCGGTTCCTGCGTACTAATTGTTTCCAGCATATCCGCAGCCTTCGTCAGTTTGATGGAGGATATTTCAATCAAAGGCATTGCGGCAGGTGCCGTAGGAACAGGATACTTCACATATTTCTTTATGACATTCCGGATAGAATCAAACTTCGGGGTTACCCACCCTGCCTCACTAATGGGAGCATCGTAATCATAACTGGTCAAATCCGGCTGTATGTCGTGCTTTTTATCGTAGTTAGCTCCGCTGGTGAATCCGAAATTTGTTCCGCCATGCACCATGTAGTAATTGATGGATACTCCATTCTGTAAATATTTTTCTGTTTGGCGGGCAATGTTTGTGGCACTCACTTGCGGGTGCGGTTCTGCCCAGTGTGCCAGCCATCCGGGATAAAACTCGGCAACCATGTAAGGCCCCTGTCCTCCATTATATTGGTCCACCACCTTTTTCAGATTTTCAATATTACTTTCTCCATTTGCAGTAGGCAAAGCCCCGGGAGTAGCTCCCCCCTCAAAAAGCCAACTGCCGTCGGAAGTGAACATCGGAATATTGAATCCTGCGTCTTTTAGTTGCTGTACAATCTTTGCATTATATACGCGGTGTTCTTCCAGTGGAATATCCTTTCGTTGCGATACATAAGAGCCGAACTCATTTTCGGCTTGGACCATAATTATCGGGCCTCCTTTTGTTATTTGAAGACCTCCTATTTCCTTGTACAATCTGTTTATATATAATTGTGTATATTTCAGAAACTGTTCGTTGTCACGTCTTAGTTCCAGACCTTCAACGTTCTGAAGCCACCATGGATATCCCCCGAATTCCCATTCGGCACACACGTATGGACCAGGCCGAAGGATAACCATCAGGCCTTCTTCGCCTGCAATCTTAATATATTCAGCAAGGTTTTTATCTCCTGTAAAATCCCATTTACCCGGTTCGGGTTCATGGGCATTCCAAAACACATAGGTAGCCACGGCGTTCAGGCCCATCGCCTTTAGCATTTGCATACGGTGACGCCAGTATTGATGAGGGATACGCGGATAGTGCATTTCTCCCGAAAGGATGCGGAGAGGTGTATTGTCATACATAAATTCACCTCCTTTTATCTCGAAGGTGTGTGTCTGAGCCTGTACTGCTAAAGGTGAAAAAAGAAACAAAAGCAGTGGCAGTAAAAAAACTTTCTTTATCATGGCCTGTAAGTTATAAATTAAAATCGATAGTTGAGAATATTTAATTAACATTTTTTATTTTCCTGTATCTATTTAATGCCTCTAAAAAATAATAGTCAGCGTAAACCAGAGGTTTGTCTATTTCGGACTCATGAGGAAGGCTTCCTACGCTATGCATTAATATAAAATCGGCATTTCTGCCGAGTTGTGCCCTGTATGCCGGCGATGCCAGGCTATGAAGCATCTTTATAGCGGTGTTTGTATAAGTTTTATTGTTTGCCAATTCTCCCAGTTCAAATAAGGCTGAACAGACAATTGCTGCTGCGGATGCATCTTTCAGTCCTTTACCCGGGAATTGTACGGCATATGACTTTCCGGTAGGAGTATAGCCCTCCTGTCCAACGTTGAAATCCCAAACAGGTACCAGGTCGTCCGGTAAATTTTTAAGATATAGGTCTGTTGCTTTTATTGCGGCATTAAGAAATTTCGGTTCGTGTGTTTCCCTATAAACCATTGTAAATCCATAAATAGCCCAGGCCTGCCCGCGGGCCCAGGTGGAATTGTCGCTGTATCCCTGACAGGTGGCCTGATTCAGGACCTTTCCGGTAATTGTATCATAATTAACCACATGATATGTTGAAAAATCTTCCCTGAAATGATTTTTCAGTGTAGATTCCGAATGCTTTACTGCAATATCATAATATTTCTTATTTTCTGAAATTTTGGATGCATAGAATAACATTTCGAGGTTCATCATATTATCTATAATTACCGGATAATACCATTCTGTCGTATCATTCCAGTTTTTACGGTAATTCCAGGACTTTATGGCCTGAGTTTTTTCGTTGAAACGGGAGGATAATGATTCGGCACTTTCGAGAAGGATATCTTTATAACCGGGCTTCGGCGACAGACGTTCTGCGTTTCCATAGCTGCAATACATCATAAAGCCCAGATCGTGATGTCCGGTAAACGTTTTTAATGGTTCTAGCGATGCTGTCCATTTTTCTGCTGCGATTTTCCACTTTTCATTACCGGTCAGTTCATATAGGTACCAAAGTGAACCGGGAAAGAAACCGGGTGTCCAGTCATACATTCCGGTAACAACTAACGACCCGTCATTCTTCATTGTACGGGGATAATTTTTACCTGTGGGTTCACCTGTTATATGTAACATACTATCTGTCTGTGCCTCAGCGAATCCAATATTTTCTGTAATAAATAAATCTTTTTGATTTTTTTGTCCGCTTTTACAGGAGCAGGTCAAAAATAGAATGGCAAATATCAGAAATAAATTAGTGGAAAGTTTCAAATTCATCTTTTTAAATTTTAATTTTAATTCTATATAATCCGTTATTTTTTATTTTTCGGGCATTTAATGATATCCTGTAAATCTCATTTCCCCATATATCTGAAAGCCTTTTGTCATCAAGTTTTATTACTTCAATGTCAATATCAAAATCAGCTTTGTTATATTCTAGTTGATAAGTTTCATTGTTTATTATAACTGTAATAATACCGGCTTTTGTCAGATCTGCTTTACCCCAGGTAAGAAAATTAAGCCGATTGGCGGTTTTAGCTTGTTTCAGATCGAATTTATCTTCGATAATGAGAGCGTCCTTTTTTAATCTGTACTCCCTTATCCATGAGTTAACACCCGCTTCGGCTGGATATGACCGGGATATATCCAGGGAGAAAGTTTTGCTCTTTTCATCTGCTTTTACATTGCAGGCTGCATATTGTTTTCCATATGCCTGTGAATAGCCGTTTATCCGGGGAAGATTATGGTAATCGCTCTGCATGGTCCATATGGAATACCTGTCCTTGCTGAATGTCTTTGCGGTATATGTCCCTACTCCCGCGTCAATAAACACAGGTGTTCCATCCACATATAAAGAAAACGTCCCGGTATCGTTATGATTGTGGCTTTCGTCATTGTAACCGCCTTTACAGGAAAAAAAAGCCTTACCATTGCTTATATAACAAAATTCCGTCTCCGGATACCAGACAAATGGTTTAAACACATGTAACGGTGCCATGCCGACAATTTCGTTTTCAAACGATAAATCTTCTAATATCCTGTACATATCGCGGTTAAAAGGTATATCCTTTGGTAACTCTTTTTTCAAATAAGCGGCAAAATGCATTAAATCCGTACTATGAGCCATTTTCCCATACCGGTAGGTCAAACGGTAATCAATGTCACTTTTGGCCGACGCGTCCGCAAAGTTTACGACCCAACCGTTACCTGCATACGAATGTAAGATGTACTCGCCCATATCTTTTATTATAGGATTCTGAAATATAGATATTTCGCCACCTGTGGCATCATATAATATCTGCAGGTAGTCATACATTTTTCCTGCGGCATGTCCCCAATAAGAAGGCCCTTCTTCACAGGCTCCGTCTTCATTATTATAATTAATAAACTTATCAACAGAAACCATTGTTTTATATATTCCTTTCAAACGCCTATCCGGGTCTTTCTCAACCAGAAGAAAGCACTGTAATACGTTGGCATTGCACCAGGGATTCCAATTATTTACAAATCCGCCTTGGCTGCCGACATCCGTAGCCATCCACCAAAAACGGTCTTCTTTCAGATATGGAGTCAGAATGCGTGTGTCTATCTCATGATATAACCGTTCGGATATCAGAGGATTTATTTTATCAAATTCCTTTCCTAAAAAATAATATATCCAGGAGAAATTTGCTCCTACATCACCTGAAACAAGATCTATTACAGGGTCCCTGTAGTCCGGGAAGGAACCTTTGACTTTTTGCAATGGTAGATGTGCAGAATTACACCAGGTGGTCATTTCACAAATATGAAATATCCCGTTGATCAGCTGATCTATAAATCGTCCTTTGCCCTCTGCTATTTCGGCTATGAAAAGTGTAGATACAGCATTCAGGTTAGCGTTATGTGTGCGCTCCATAATGCTTCTGTTTCCGGATCTGCTGTATTCCAGATAATCGGTAGCCTTTACGACTTTCCATTCGTAATCCAGGAATTTTTCACCTTGTCCTATTATCTGTATTTTATTTTCTTGTAATAGTTTATCCCAACCCGCCCTGTCTGTGTATGCTGGGTAATGCACCCATTTCTGGCCGGATATAAGAACCGTTTTTAAACGATTGGTATCCGCAATATTCTGTAACAGATTTCTTTCTTTATATGCCTGGACATTCAGCCATATAAGAGATAACAATACTAAAAGTATTTTTTTCACCATAGCAGAATATTATTTGCGGACAGATTCATGGTAATCTTTTAGGAATGGTTTACCACTCCAGGCCTTACGTGATGTCCAGTCTTCCGGAGTATCTGCCCAGAAAGGGTGATCTGCCGGCAGGCCAAGGGGCAGAAACACAAGAGAAGTCATGTACAGACTTCCGTTGTTCGTATAATAATCCGCCAGTTCCGGCTGATGTCCCACAAATCCTAATTGAAGAAATCCTTCCCGTCCAAAATTCCCTTCCACAGAGAACATATTTTTCATAACAGCAGTCAGGGCATTTCTCACCTGTCCGTTTGTCATCGTTTCAGGTAAGCCGTATTTCCATGCGGACAATGCCAGGGTTTGGAAAGCTCCCAGCCGGTATGTCATCGATCTGCCTACCGCCGGAAAGGTGCCTTCGGGGGATATAAGCCTTTCCAATAACTGGTTGTAGCGTTGCATACGCCTTAATGCCAGGTTAAAACCGAGGGGTGTATAAATTTTCTTTTGTTCCATGGCTTCCGTTATTTCCACAAGCATGGGATGCATCACATATCCGTTATAATAATCGAGGGAATAATCCGCTCCATCCGAATACCAGCCATCTCCGAGATACCATTCGTCCAGTTTACGGATAGCCAGATCCAGAGCGAAGCCGTCATATTCTTCTCCGGTGGATAAAAGGAAGGCTTCTATGATGGCTCTGAATAACAGCCAGTTATTATATGCCGGACGAACAGAGCGTAAATTCCTGAACTCTTTAATATATCGCTCCTTTGTGACCTTGTCCAGTGGGTTCCATAATGCTTCCGGCGCACGCATAAAACTATTGGCAATATAGGCTGCATCGACCAGAGCCTGCTGATGCCCCCTCCACAGCAAATAATCCGGACTATCCGGGTTCACGGCATTGGTATAGCTTTTTAACGCCCATTCTTTTAATTGTTTCCTTTTTATCCCTTCATCGGTAGTATCATCTTCCGGTAAACCCAACCATGGGGCTATACCTGCCATCAAACGTCCAAAAGCTTCTGTGTAAGCTACATCTTTATTTCGTCCGTCCCAGGTGGGACTTAGTTCGAGAACCATATTCTTTTTCAGTTCGCCTTTGCTCATATTCATAAGCACGGGTTCGGATATTTCATATAGCAAACTAACCCAATAAGTCCTGTCAGATACTCTGGGTTGATGAGATTTTCCTTTCTGAGAAAAGGCACTTGTGGATATAACAAATAACAAGCATAACAAGATAGTATGCTTAAAACGAAATGCTTTCATAGATTTCATATGCTTTTCATAAATATTTTTAATAGATAGTATCCATATACAAAAGTAGAGAGGATAATACTCCGCAAGTAGTAAAAATGTTCATATTATGGTATAAAATTGTACGCGTGGAATATTCTGGCCCTTTATTCGTACAATAATAGAATCTAAAATACATATATATATAAATATTTGTGAAAAATATTTTTTTATTCTTTAATACCTTAAAAAAAATCTATGGACAATAAAATCCGGTTTTATACGCCGATACCTATATTTATATTAGGCGTATGTTTATTCTTAGGAGTTATTCCTGTAAATTCATTTGCCGCGGTAAACGAAACATATCAGCAGGCAAAAATTGTTAAAGGAGTGGTGAAAGATGGTAATGGAGAGCCTCTTCCCGGTGTAAGTATTTCGATAAAAGGAACAACCAACGGAACCATGACGGATGTTGACGGGAATTATTCTTTAAACGTTCCTGATGGTAATTCTACTCTGGTTGTTTCATATGTTGGATTCAAAACTCAGGAAATAAAGGTCAGTAATCAGACTACAATTGACATTACGCTTGAAGAGTTAAGTAAAGAACTGGATGAGGTCGTTGTTGTCGGTTATGGCGTACAAAAGAAGATAAACCTGACTGGCTCGGTTGCGGCAGTACAGGCTGACAAAATCGAGAACCGTGCCGCTCCGAACTTATCCACGATGCTCACAGGGTTGGCTTCGGGCGTCTCAGTACGGCAAAGTTCAGGAAACCCGGGTAGTGACGGAGCGAATATCCGCATCCGCGGTATCGGAACTTTCGATGGAAGTTATCGTTCACCCCTGGTAATTATTGACGGTGCAGTTGCCGATATGAATTCTGTAAATCCTGAAGATGTAGAAAGCGTCAGCTTACTTAAGGATGCCGCCTCTGCATCTATCTACGGATCGCGTGGAGCTAATGGTGTGATATTGGTCACTACCAAAAAAGGTGCAAAAAATGCTGCGCCAAAAGTTACTTATACCGGTATTTTCTCGCAGACTAAAGCCAGCAGGGTATTTGATTTTATTTCGGATTATGCCGATTATATGGAATTATACAATATGGCTGAATTTTCCAATAATCCGAAGGCCACCAGTACCTATGACAGTGAAGAAATTGCTGCATGGAGGGCGGCTAAGGCAAACCCGAACGGAATATACACCGATCCCGACAACGGGAACCAAGTACCTAACTATCTCGCATATCCGAATACTAATTGGAGTGATATCCTGTTTGCTCCTACTTATTCCCAGAAACATAATCTGTCTGTATCGGGAGGGAGCGAGAACAGTAACTATCTGTTGTCTCTGGGTTACTATGACAATCCCGGTACATTGGAGAATACGGGAATAGACCGTTTTAACGCGCGTGTAAATGTTGAAAGCCGGATTACAAAATTCCTGAAAATAGGGACGCAAACTTATGCTATGCGGCAACGTAAAGATCCCGGGAATCTCGATCAGGTGAATACATACCGTTTTCAGACAGTCGGAGGTATCGTCCCTTATTATGACGGCAAATACGGCGCGCCTGAAAGCCCGAAAGAGAAAAATGATGTAAGGAATCCTCTCCGGGATGTAAATGCAATAGGAGGAGTTAATACGACTACACGTATCAATACCACGTGGTATGCAGAAGCGGAAATCTACAAAGGTCTGACCGGACGGGCTAGCATAAACTATCAGAATTATTTCTATGATAGTAAAACATACTCCCGTCATCTGGACAGTTATACATTCCGAAAAGGCACTATATTACAACCGGGTACGACTCTGAAAGACGCTACTACTACACGGTCCTACGCCAAGCAGGAGCAATACACGGCAAACGTCACACTGAATTACAATACAAAATTCGCAGAAGCTCATGATTTAGGTGCTATGCTTGGCTATGAACAGTTCTACTTTAACAAGTCGGGTGTAAAGGCTACCAAAAAAGGATTGCTTAGTTTTGATGTTACTGATATTACCACAGGGTCGGATATGTATGAAATAAGTGGTAACCCCAACGAGAGTGAGGATAAGAACAAGCCTGAAATGGATTACGCAATGATTTCCTATTTTGGCCGTTTAAACTATGCTTATAAAGGTCGTTACCTATTCGAGGCCAATTTTCGCCGCGACGGTTCATCCCTTTTCTCACCGGATAACCGTTGGGGTACGTTCCCTTCGTTTTCTGCCGGATGGCGTGTGAGTGAAGAAAGTTTTTTCGAACCATTCAATGACAAGATTAGTAACTTAAAACTTCGTGCTTCGTGGGGACGGCTGGGTAATGCAACTTCCGGATATTACGACTGGCAGGCTGTGTATGCTAAGGCGCGGTATGTATTCAATAATGTCATTTCCGACGGTGTGGCAATATCAAAAATAGCAAATCCGCTGTTGAAATGGGAAAGTGTGACATCCAAAGGGATTGGTCTGGATGCTTCATTCCTGAATTCCCGCCTGACTGCTGAATTCGATATTTATGACCGGCTGACTGAAGGTATCCTTACCTCTCCGGCTATTTACCTGACCATGGGAACTGCAAGTGCACCTACAAAAAACACATCGGACATGCGTAACAATGGTTTGGAGGTCACACTCGGATGGAATGATAAAATAGGCAATGTTCGTTACGCTGTAAGCGGTAATTTCTCTTACAACCAGAACAAGGTAGTGAAATATCTCGGTAAGCTTGAAGAAGGCTGGGTAGATAAGGACGGTAAGCGTGTATATCAAAGCAATATCGGTGAAGTGACAAGTGCTGGTTCTGAAACAGGGACGCTTCGTGTGGAAGGCCATATTTTCGATGAATATTATCTCCGGACACGGTATCATGGAACCGGAACTTATTATAATAATGATGGTAGCGTAAATCCTCAAGGGGGGCCTAAAGACGGTATGATTCGCTCCGAGGCCGACCTGAAATGGGTACAGGATATGATTGCTGCAGGAAATTCTTTTAATGGAGCATCAGTAAAACAGGGCGAAGGTTTATGGTACGGTGAGTATATATATGCCGACCTGAACGGAGATGGCAATTATGGAAACAATTATGACCGCCAGTTTACCGGAAAATCGTCATCTCCCAAGTATAACTTCGGCTTAAACCTGTCTGCTGAGTGGAATGGTTTTGATATAAGTATGACATGGGCTGGGGCAGGAGGCTTTTGGTATTATTTGCGTGAAAGAGGCGCTAACCAAAACAATCTGGCCTCTAAAACAGATATTCTGCCTCTCGATACCCAGAGTAAATTTTATTATCTCGCGTATAATAAAGAGACTAACGCTCCTGTCTGGGATGATCCCCGCAATAACCTGACGGCTGAATATGCCCGTCTGCGTACGGGTGGAAATGGGCCCTATGCAGCAAATGACCAGTACTTATATGACGCCACTTACCTGAAACTCAAAATGCTGCAAATAGGCTATACTTTTCCAAAAGCGTGGACACGGAAAGCATATGTCAATAATCTCAGAATATTCGTGTCAGGTGAAAACCTGTTGACAATTACCAAGTATCCGGGTGTCGATCCTGAAATCGGAGGTGGACTGAATATATACCCTATTTCCCGCTTACTTTCTCTGGGTGTAAATGTTAGTTTTTAACCTGAAAAAATAAAATTATGAAAAAGAATATATTTTATATATTGACAGTTATTATAATATCCGGATATTATAGCTGTACAGATATTTTAGATACGACACCTTATAATGCTCTGGCATCAAGTAGTATGTGGCAATCGGAAGAGTCGGTGGATCAGGGTGTGGCCGGTATATACTCCGCCTTGTACGATTGGGCTCCGGGTGCTTATGATGCTGATTTTGATAAAGGGTTCGGCAGTACTTTCGGATTTGAACGTTGGGGTGTGGCCGGACAATTGCACGGAGCAGAATCTCTTACCAGCGGATCTATTAATCCGGGGAGCGACTACTTTAAAAAAACATGGCAGAAACTATATGAAGGAGTCCATCGTGCCAATGATGCAATAGCAAATATTCCGGCAAAATCGCCCGCTTCGGCAGAAAAAAATGCTCGTTTAATAGCGGAAGCTAAGTTCTTACGCGCCTATTTTTATTTCCGTTTGAATGAATTATTCGGACGGGACGGGCTTGGCGTACCGGTTTACACGGAACCGGTAGCTATCGAAGACTGTACGAAAGGGCAATCTCCCGAAGCTGATGTATGGGCTCTTATTGTTAATGATCTCACTGATGCTATTAATGAACGAAATCTGCCTGATAAAGATAATACGGGACGTGTCAGTAAAGGTGCTGCCTATGCTTTGCGTGGTAAAGCCTATTTGTATCAGGGAGCAAAATATGCTGAGGATGGAACTGTTTCCAAAGATGAAACTTTGTTGAACAAAGCAGTTGCCGATTTTGAAGAAGTGGGAAAGTGTGGCTACGGATTGTTTCAGGGCGGCTATAAAGAACTGTTCACCGAAGCCAATGAACATTGTGCAGAAATGATTTTCAGTATACAACATACTGGAGATACGGATTACGGTACTATTTCTCAAAAATTTGTAGGTAGTCGTTTCGCTTATTCGGGAACAGCAAACGGTTGGGGAAATCAGACTCCTGCTCCTGCCGGTACCGATTTGTACGAAAATCTGGATAGCGCACCATTTAATTGGGATGATGTGATTCCCGGATATAGTGCTCTTACAGAACCTGCCGACCGTGCAGTTTATTTCTTACGCGATACTTTGGATGCATCCGGAAATATACTTAAGCAGGAGGGGGACGGAAAACTACTGGACCAGACAGTCCGGAAAAAGGTAAGGGATATTGTAAATAAAGCCGTGAATACAAAAAATGATTATCTTCCTTATGGAAACGAGGCGCGTATAAGAAAGGTGTACACAAACCGGGACCCAAGACTTGAAGCTAATTTTATCACGCCTTATGCAGGTTTTATAGGGGGGTATAGCTTTGCCGGAGCCGGTAATGCGATGGAAGTTTATTCCAGATGGCCGTTAGGTTCGAATAGTGCGGCGCCTGCTGCCAGTCAAAGGGCTGACATGGCAACGGATGATGGCAGTAATTTTACTTATTTCCACCGGAAATTCGTTTATGAAGGTACAGGACTTGCCAGACGGGAAGACGGGCCTCTTGATGAGCCACTTATCCGTTATGCGAATGTTTTGCTTTGGCAGGCGGAAGCATATGTAGAATTGAATCAGCTAGACAAAGCCAAAGCAATGGTCAAGCTTGTACGTGACCGGGTGGACATGCCAACTTTAGATGCCGGTTTTGCTAATCAGACGATTGCCCGCAATTATGTTCGTGACGAAAGACGCCGTGAATTCGTAAATGAAGGCGTCGATTTCTTTGACGAAATGCGATGGCGTACCTGGAAAGAAATGAAATTTAACCGGGGAAAGGGCTCTCAAGGCGTTTGGGGTAATAATTTCCGTGCATATACCTGGCCTGTTGATAATGATTTATATATCTGGCCTGTTCCTCAAACAGAGATTGAGAAAAATCCAAATCTCCAAAAGACTCCGGGTTGGAAATATTGATGGGGTGTAATATCTTATAATACAATTATATATATGTATAGTGCCACAAGGGTGTTTTTGTTACTTTTGTGGCATTATTCTTTGGGTATCTTAAAGATTTTATATAATGAAGGCAAATATCCTTTTTTTACTGTTGTTCATTTCTTGTTCTTCAATCCTTTTTCCCCAAAAGAAAGTATCCACAAGACAAATCGACTGGCCATCTTTCCTGTCCCGGCACGACTTGGTATGGGATAAGATAGTTCCCGATTACTATACGGGTGCTATCATGGGAAACGGGCTTCTGGGCAATAATGTCTATAAGGAAGGTGACGCGTATAAATTCCATGTCGGGAGGGTTGACGTTACCGAAGGGAGAATGCCTGTGGATAAATCGCAATACAGGAATTTATATCACGGCGCAAGGCTTCCCATCGGTTACTTTCTGATGAAGCCCGCAGGAAAAACACTTTCCGAACACATGAGGCTTAATCTGTGGGACGCAACCACAATAGGAACCGTGACGACAGACATGGGAAGAATCGCATTTAAAAGTTATGTGCATGCAACCAGGGATGTCATTGTGCTGGAAACAGAGACGGAAGGTAGCGAATGTGACTTCGAATGGGAATGGAGACCGTTAAAAGCTATCAGCCCCCGTTATACGGCAGGAGGAGAAGATTACCCGCAGGAATATATTGATAATCCAAATCCGGATGTGAAAATATACAGGGATGGCAACTATAATCTATCTGTACAGGATTTATTAAGCGGGAAGACTTATTGTGTGGCATGGTGTGAGATAAGAAAACAAGGAAACTCCCGCCGGTTCCTTATAACTGTCGCGCAGGAAGCAAACGAAGAATCGGCTGTAAAAAAGGCTAAAGTAACGATCGGTGATGCATCGGAAGAAATGGTACTGTCTTTAGAAGACAGCCACAGACAATGGTGGCACAGCTATTATCCATTGAGCTTTGCCACTTTTGGCAATGCTAAGATGGAAAGTTTTTACTGGATACAGCAGTATAAATTAGGATGCCTGACCCGTCCGGATAAGTATATCATAGACTTGCAGGGACCCTGGGCGATGGAGAAAACTCCATGGCCGGCCATCTGGATGAACCTGAATGTTCAGTTGACATATTCCCCCTTGTTTACTGCAAACAGGGCTGAACTGTCCGAACCCTTATGGAGCTCATTAAACGACAACCTGCAAAACCTGATCGACAACGTAACGGTTGACGGATGGAAAGCCGATGCCGCTGTTATAGGCAGGAGCACCAGCTACCATTTGTTCTCACCTTTGAACCCGGATATAGACAATAAAATGCTCTACGAGGCTGGCAATCTGACATGGATATTATACTACTACTATCAGTATTGCACATATTTGCAGGATGAGGATGAACTGTTGAATAAGTTCTATCCCCTCTTAAAGAAGAGCATCGCCTATTATGAGCATATAAGGGAAAAGCGTTCGGACGGCAAATATCATCTTCCCGAAACGGCTTCGCCCGAATACAAAACGGCGAAGAATTGTAATTATGACTTGTCCCTGCTTCAATGGGGACTCAAAATATTGCTGGAAATAAATGAAACTTACAAGTTAGATGATAAAAAAGCTCCCGGCTGGAAAGATTTCAGGGACAACCTGACTCCTTACCCCGTTGATCCGGCAAAAGGCTTTATGATCGGAGAAAATGTAAACCTGACCGGTTCGCACCGCCATTATTCCCATTTACTGATGATATACCCGTTATATCTGGTCAATTGGGAACAGGCTGAAAACAGGGGGCTTATCTCCAGGAGTATCTCATATTGGCAAAGTATGCCGGATTATTTGCAGGGATACTCCTTTACAGGCTCATCATCCATGTATGCCATGACAGGAGACGGGCAAAAGGCTGTTGTCCAATTACAGCGACTGCTCGACAGGTATATACAACCCAATACACTGTATAAGGAAACAGGGCCGGTGATAGAGACCCCATTGGCCGGGGCAGCATCCCTGCAAGAGCTTTACCTGCAATCGTGGGGAGGCAAAATAAGGGTTTTCCCTGCTGTGCCGGATAGCTGGCCACAAGCATCCTTTATTAATTTCAGGACGGAGGGGGCTTTTCTGGTAAGCGCAGCCCGTGATAAGGGAAAAACAGTGTTTATACAGGTGGAGAGTGAAAGGGGCGGATTGTGCCGTTTACAGACAAACATGGATGCGGATAACCTCAATATTGAGGATACAGGTGGTAAAAGAATCGCTTTTTCTGTTATCGATAAGGCTCAGGGCCTGATTGAAATAAATACCCGGAAAGGGGATGTGATACGGATAACCGATAGAACCCGGGAAACGATAATGCCGGAGCCTGTGAAACATCCGGAGAAGGAATGGAATGTTTATGGGATAAAAGCCAAGCCGGAATGATATATTATGATTTTCTTTCAAAACCGGTACTTTACATATTATTTAATTTTCCTCCGGCTTGTCTTTTTTACGTCTCCAGTCTTGCGGATTAATACCGTAAAAAGTTTTGAAACATTTACTGAAATATTTGGTTGAAGAAAATCCTAAACAAATAGCTATATCTGAAATATTCATCTGCGGACGGTTCTCAAGTAATCTTACAGCTTCTTTTAATTTGAGATTCAGTGTGAATTCATTTGGAGTAAGACCGGTTTCCTGTTTTATGACCATGTATAATTTTGTTCGTCCCAATCCCAGTTCTGTCGCTAACCTGTTCATGTCAAATTCGGTGTTTTCAAAATTAGACTTTATTATTTCTATTGCTTTATTGAGCAATAAATTGTCATTATCACCTGTTATTTGTGCTTCGTTATTGTCAGTTACGAACTCTTTGTTTCTGAATTTTTTATATAATAAATTTCTGTTGTTCAGTAGGTTATTGCATTGAGATAACAGTATGCTCATACTGAACGGTTTTGTGATATATGCATCGGCATTGAACAACAATCCGTCCAGTATCTGCTGTTCGGAATCCTGTGCTGTCAGTAATACCACAGGGATATGAGACGTGTAAATATTATTTTTTATCTTATAACACAATTCCTTACCTGTCATGTTCGGCATCATTATATCACTCACCACAATGTCTGGCAGGTATTTTAGGATAATATCCCAGCCTGTTTTTCCATCAGTGGCTGTATATACATTATACTGTATTGAAAATGCTTCCGTCAATATTTTCAATAGTTCCTCATTATCTTCGACAAATAATACGGAAGGTGCATCCGGATTTGGTCTTGGACTGTCTGGTTCTGTTTCGTCCTCTGTCAGATCGTTAAGTTGAATTTTATCATTCATCACAGGCAGGAAGCTCTGGCTGCTTGTGTCTTTTTGTTCCAGCTCCTGCTTGGAGAAATGCGATATTCCTAAATTTAACACGATGACAAACGTACTTCCTTCATTTAATGTACTTTTGACATATATTTCACCCTTATGCGCCAAAACTATTCCTTTTGTTAAAGCCAGCCCTATTCCTGTACCTGATGTAATCCCGGATGCCGGGTATTCTACCTGATAAAACCTGTCGAAAACTTTGGATAATGATTCCTGTGGGATACCTATACCGTTGTCTATTACTTTTATATAGACCTGTTGTCCTTTAATTGCTATGTCCAACTTGATATTGCCTCCTTCCTGCGTATATTTAAATGCGTTTGATAAAAGATTATAGACTGCTTTCTGAAATTGTACAGGGTCTATATATATCATGATGTCCGGTTCGGAATACTGAAAGGTGAATTTTATCCGCTTTTTCAGTGCATATTCCTGAAATATGGAGAATACACTTTTCATATAGGCTATAAGCTCAACCTGTTTTAGATTTAACCTGTTATAACCCTGTTCCTGTTTTCGGAAATCAAGCAGCTCTGTTACCAGATTCAATAAATGGTTTGTATTTTTTTGAATTCGCAGAAGTTTGTGTATGACTTTATTTGTCAGGTCTTTTTGGGTTAACAGAAGTTCAATCTGTCCTGAAATTAAAGTCAGGGGTGTCCTGAATTCATGGGACACATTCATGAAAAAACGAAGTTTGTTCTGATTTAGGGCTTCTATTTGTATCTTTTCCTTTTGGGTGGCTTTCAGTTTAATACGCTGTGAATAAAATCTGAAAACCGCGCCGGTAATTAAAACTATTAATATAAAATATAATATATAAGCATATATGCTCAGATAGAACGGAGGGCTGATATGAATGGCAAGCGTATAGACTTGGCTGGATTTTTCTCCGTCTTGTTCCTCCCGTATCAATAACTTATATGAGCCAGCATTCAGATTGGTATAGGTTATTACCGGATTGTCCGTATGTATCCATTCATTGTCGGATCCTTCCAGTTTGTATTCATAACTATGGGTTGTATTTAAATAATTGGAAGAGGCAAATTCTATGATAATATTGTTTTGTTCGGAACCTAGTTTTATTTCATCGCATAAAAATAACGATTTATCTAATATACCGGATTTGTCTTCCGGCACAACAAGTTGATGGTTAACATATAGTTTGTCAAAATATAGCGTGTATTTATTATCCTTTTTATTCAGGTCTTCTTCGTAAAATGAAACCAGCCCGTTCACCCCGCCGATGAATATCTCTTTATTTTTGGTGACGTATACGCTACTTCCGTAATTGAATCCTGTCAATGGGAATTTAGGTGTTGTCATTAATAAGGGCTTGCTTATTTGTTCCGGACTCAGGATTGAGATGCCTTTATTGTGAAGCAATAGCAATTTTCCCGAAGGCAGTTCGGATATACAATAACAATAATCGCTTTTCAAACCATCCTTTTTTGTATAAGTTTCTATTTTATCCGATTCTTGAGTATATCTGAAAATTCCATGTCCTACAGTTGAAAAATAAATATCACCGGAACTGCTTTCATAAATATCCGTTATATTGGAACTTATAATGTCTTTTCCATTTTGATCCTGTTTAAAGTTTCTTACTTCTTTGGTCTTTAAATTTATACTTGTAATTCCTCCCTTTTGTATCCACAGCCTGTCATTGCTGTCGATAAGAAATGTATATAAGCCAATACCGGATAGCTGACGGATTATGTCCGGATTGGTGCTGAGAGGGTGTAGCTCTTCTTTTTCCATATCCATTTTCGCAAATCCGGATTGCGTTAACAGTACCAGGCATCCATCATAATATTGCATTTTGTTAATTGTATTGTTCGGGAGGGAATAAGGATTTGCTGTACCGGACAGAATCCTTCTGAAATTTTGCTTATTTATGTCATATATAACCAGACCTCCGTTGTATGTACCTATATAAAGCTGTTCTGTGCCTTGCCTGTACCAGATACATTTCTGGTTATTATATTCGGTCGTTTCAAGATTGTTGTTCTTAAACATGAATCGGGAAAATTGCCTGCTTTCTAAATTCAGGCAATTTAGGGCTCCGCCTTCAGTACATATCCAAAGATTACCTTTTCCATCTTCTGTCATTTTTCCGACAAAGGGAAAACTCAAAAAATCTATGTTTGTAGAACTGGCCCCATAATACCGGAACATATCTATTTCTGTATTGAAATAATTGACCCCTCCGAAATAAGTTCCAACCCAGACTGTTCCCTGAATATCTTTCAATAAGGCAAAGACTGAATTATGGCTGAGGGCATACGGTATGTTGTCATTGCTGATATATTTTTTCCATAATCCGGATTCCGGATCGTATCGGTTTAATCCGAAAAAAGTCCCGATCCATATTGCACCCGTATTATCTTCTATTATTGTACGCACCTGGTTGTTTGAGATGGAATTCTTACCGGGGCTATGCTTATAGTTTGTTATATCCCGGGAAGGAGAGATTACATACATGCCGCTCGAATAAGTTCCTATATACATACATTCCCTGCTGTCTTCGAACAGACATGTGACATCTTCATTTTTTAGTATATGTTCCTGTTTTTCTCCAGTATTGCCGGAAATGATTGCCAAACCTTTTGTTCCGCCCACCCATGATTGCTTGTCGTTGATGTAGAAGCATTTTATATTTCCTATGTCGGCTGTTATTTGGGCATATTTTATAAACGTGTCGGATCCTTTATCATATTGTAAAATTTCATTACCTGTCACGACCCACAAGGAATTTTTCCGTGAAAATACCGCTTTTATATTCTTTACAGGTAATATCCTAAACTTTTGTGAGGCTATATCATATCTTATCAGGTTATTATCGGCATGTATATAGATCGAACCGGCTTTGTCCCCCTGTATCGAATAGATCATATTTTGGGTAATCCTGTCTATTTCTTCCGATGGCCTGAATATCTGCATCGTTTGTCCATTATACCGGTTCAAGCCTTCTGTCGTTCCAAACCACATGGTACCCATTTCATCCTGATAAATCGACATGACATTGATCTGGGCTAAACCATCCTGTATCCCTATATGATAAAAATAAATATCATTATTACTTGCGGCTGATCCATAGGAAGATACACTTACTATAATAAATAGTACTATACTTAATAAAAGTTTCATCAATTCGTATATACAATTGTTCAAATATTTACAAACCATTCAATTTTCTATCTTAATCTCCTAATGAAGCAAAACTTATTCAAATGCAATGCTTCGTTTATAAGCAATACAGGAATACATTTATATTATCAATAAGAAAATTAATAAGCCTATAAAGTATGCAGTCTTACGATTTTACTCTTTATTCATCCAA
>Ga0153940_1000551_pt1 | contig 18684 bp, 19 predicted proteins | sample TSNJ024MetaG_FD_104736 | JGI IMG/M metagenome (GOLD analysis project Ga0153940, IMG submission 104736) | Attine ant fungus gardens microbial communities from New Jersey, USA - TSNJ024 MetaG | ecosystem: Host-associated > Fungi > Mycelium > Unclassified | place: USA: New Jersey, Brendan T. Byrne...
ACACCGATTACCCGCAAACCGCCGCTTCTTTTTTGCGTCATACACCTTTGCTTTTGCGATATGTTGCGATAATAAACAAAAGATAACGCAATACGCAAGGCTTGTCAACGACACGAGGGGCGAGGGAAGTGCCTTCGGCGTGTGACACGCGGTTTGGATGTGTCCATCGTTGCCATTCTGGATTGCTTCGCTTCGCTCGCAAAGACAGATGGTACGGTGCTGACTGTGGGGGTTGTCCACGGTGACGGGGCAAATGCTTGGCTTTAGTTCTTCGCAAAGACGGGGGGTTGCGGCTTATCAGCTCACCAAGCTGGAGAGGCTGAAGATGGGGAGCAGGACGGCTACTACTACGAAGCCGACGATTACGCCGAGGGCGAGTATGATGATCGGTTCGGCGAGGCTTGACCATTTCTGCATCGACGCCTGCGCGAACTCCCACGAGTTGGCGGCGATCCTGTCCATGCAGTCGGGCAGGTTGCCGCCGACTTCGCCGATTCGCACGATGGCGATAACGTCCTCGGGGAACGAGCCCTCGCGTTCGAGGCTCTGCGAAAAGCGGTAGCCCTTGCGGACCTCCTCGGCGATCGCGGGGATGCGGCCTTTTTTCGCGTCTATCGGGCCGGTCATCTCAAGCGCCTGCACGAGGGGAACGCCGGCTTTGATGAGGGTTGACAGCTGTGAGAAAATCAGCGAGACCGTCAGGTGCAGGCGAATATCCTTGAACAGCGGCAACGAGATTCGCTTTCCTTTTTTCTTGAAATAAAAATAAACGCCTGCGCCGATGAGCAGCGCGGGAATCGCCCCCGCCCTTATCGCGGATGAGAGGAACAGCAGCGCGCGTGTTGCCAGAGGCAGCGTGCCGCCGGAGTCTACCACAATGTCGGTCAGCTGAGGGACGACGTAGGTGATCAAAAAAGCCACAACGCCCGCTCCTACGAACAGCATCAGGAGAGGGTACGTCAGCGCGGATTGGATTTTGCGGCGCAGGCTGATCTCGCTCTGCAGAAGAGCCGCCGCGCGCTCGAGAATATCCGGCAGAGAGGACGATCGCTCGCCCGACTCGACCATACCCACCAAGGATGGGCGGAAAACGCCCTGTGACTCCATTGCGTGCGCCAACGCATGCCCGCCCTCTACCGACTCGCGCAGCTCGGCGTAGACGGGACGCAGCCTTTTGTCGCGCGTTTGCCTCTGCAGCAACCCCAGCACCTCCGTCAACGACAGCCCGCTGCGCAGAAAGGCCGAGAGCATGGCGCAGAAGATATGCTGATCGCTCAACGCGAGCGGCTTGACGACGCTGCTCTTTTGACGCGTACGTTCTATCTCCAGCGAGATCGGGATATACCCCTCCAGACTGAGCGCGTGTAGGGCTTGCTCCTCGCTTTGCGCTTCTTTGCGGAGGTTTTTTAAATCCCCTTTCGTGTCATATGCTTTAATTTTAAAAAGAGGCATGGTTTAGACCTCTCCCACAACGCGGAACATCTCTTCAGGCGTCGTATCCCCCGAGGCGACGCTCCGGACACCCAGATCAAGCAGCGTCCGGAGACCTTTATCCTTAGCCAGGGCGCGGAGTTCCGTAGAAGGCGCGTTTGCCGAAATTGCCTCCGCGATAGCGGAGTTTACGTCAAACTGCTCATACAACCCGAAGCGTCCCAGATAACCCGTCTCGCGGCACACCTCGCACCCCCTGCCGCGGTAGACGCGTTCGACTCCGTATTTTCGCATCGCCGCGGGCGCTTCGGATTCCTCCGCGCAGTGCGGACATACGCGGCGAACCAGTCTCTGCGCCACGACGCCCAGAAGGGAGCCCGCCAAAAGGTACGGCTCGATACCCATATCCACGAGGCGCGAGACCGCGCTGACCGAGTCGTTGGTGTGGAGCGTCGAGAGAACGAGATGCCCGGTTAAGGAGGACTGCACACCGATGTGCGCCGTCTCAAAGTCGCGCATTTCTCCGATCATGATGATGTCAGGGTCCTGCCGCAAAATCGAGCGAAGCGCCGTCGCGAAGTTTATTCCGGCTTTTTCGTTGACCTGCACCTGTCCTACTCCGGGGAGGTCGTATTCAATAGGGTCCTCGACCGTGATGATATTGACCTCCGGGCGCGCGAGAGCTTGCAGAATGGCGTAGAGCGACGTGCTCTTGCCCGAGCCTGTCGGTCCTGTCAGGAGAATCATGCCGTGCGGGTGCCGTATCAGTGAGTCCAGCCTTGCCTTCTCGTGCGATGCCATGCCGAGGTCCTCGAGCGTAAGAAGGCCCCTCGCCTTGTCGAGCAAGCGCATGACAATCCGCTCGCCGTGCTGTGTCGGAAGAGAGCTGACGCGGATATCCACCGCCCGGTCGCCCAGCGCGATTCCGATTCTGCCGTCCTGTGGGAGGAAACGCTCCGCGATGTCCATTTTAGCCATGACTTTGACGCGGCTTGTCACGGGCGACTGGTGCCCTTTGGTCAACTCATAGCGGTCGTGCAGCACGCCGTCGATTCGATAGCGGACGAGCAGCTTGCTCTCGAAGGGTTCTAAGTGGATGTCGGTCGCGCGCTCTTTGACCGCCTCGAGCAAAACGCCGTTCACCAGCTTGATCACCGGCGCGTCGACCCTGTCGCTTAAGACTTCCTGTCTCGCGAGCTGCGAGAGATCGTCCACCGACTCGATCGCGTTCAGCGTGTCCTGCGCCACGCCGCTTTTGAGGTCGTAAAGGGCGCGTACCAGAGCGGCAATGGCTGTCTCCGGGAAGACCGCGACCTGCGCCGTCAATCCCGCCCCCATCGCCAGCAGCTGCGCGTCGGGCGTGGAGGCGATACTCGAGGCGGCGACGAGCATGGTCCTCTCGTCGCGGTCGATGGGGACGATTTTTTTTTCGCGCAGAACATCAATGCTCACACCCGCCGGGATCAGGTCGAAAACCCGCTCGGGCTGAGGCAGCGTCGGCTGCGTCTTGGTTTCGCCCGCCGCGCCCGTCATCGCTTACTTCGCTCCATCCCGATCCGGCGACGCCGTTTTTTTCGCGGGAGGCGTTCCGTCAATGCGCATCATCTCCTGCGAAATGCCCTCTTTGGTGTTTGACTTTATGAAGTTCTCGTAGTTTTTGCGTATCGTCTCAATCTCGCCGGGGCTCAGATTATCCGCGCCCGTCGTGACGCCGATGGTCACGTCTTGCGCTTGCTGCGGCGTCTCGATGATCTGGGGCGTCAAAAAGACCATCAGGTCGATCTTCTCGCGCTGTTTCTCCTGCGAGGTGAAGAGATTGCCGATCAGCGGAATATAGGATAACCCCGGAACGCGATTCTTCAGCGTTTTTTCAACCTCCTTGATGAGCCCGCCCAAGATGATTGTCTGGTTGTTAGCGACGATGACGTTGGTCTTGATCAGGCGCTTTGACGTGACGGGCGTGGTCGACCCGGAGGTGCTCAGCACATCTTCGATCGTCTGCTCGATGTCGAGGGCTACCAGGTTGCCGCTGCGGATGTGGGGCGTTACCTTCAGGATCAATCCGGTGTCTTTATATTCGTAGCTGTTCTGCACCGCGGACGGGTTGCTGATGTCCGAGGTGGTGCCTTTGAGCTGAGGAATCACCTGGCCGACCTGCAGCGCGCTCGGCATGTTGTCCGTACACATCAGCCGCGGCATTGACAGGATGTTGATCGAGTTGAACTGATTCAGCATCTTTATGTAGGCGTAGACGAGGCCCATCCCCTTGACGCTCGTCGTAGTGACGGTGTTTCCGTGCGCGTCGTAGGTGATGTCCTCTTGCTTCGTCATCTCGGAAAACCACTGCATAAACTGCTGCGGTACGCCTTGCGCGCCGAGCTGCGCGTTGCCGCCGATAAGCATGTTGTCCGAAGCGTCGCCGCCCCACACGGCCCAGTCGATGCCCGCGCTGTTGAGCTTCGTCAGGTTGACCTCAGCGATTAAGCCGCGCAGCAGTACCTGTTTGGGCTGGATATCAAGCTCTTCGAGGACATTGCGAATGGCCGAGTATTGCTCCTGCGAGGCGGTCATGATGAGGCTGTTTGTCGGCAAGTCGGGCACAACGGTAGTCGGCATAGCGCCCTTTTGATCGGGCTGGAGCCTCGCCGCAACAGACAGAATCTGGCTGAGCTGTTCAGCCACGATCGCGGCGTCTGCGTTTTGCAGTTTATAGACGTGGAAGTTGCCGACCGTCGCCGGCACGTCGAGATCGATCAGTATTCTCTCCGCCTCGCGCAGGGCCTGCCGCGCGCCGACGATGATCACCTTGTTGCTGCGCTCGTCGCCGATGGCGAGCAAGCCGGCCATTTTGGAAGCCGCGTCCTTCGCGAGCGCGTTTAGGTGACCTTCTACGATCTTAGCCGAGGTGTACTGCAGGGGAATCGTTTTGATCGCGCGGATAGTGTCGGGGGCGTCAAGCGCCCGTATGACGGTCGCGGCTTTGTTGAGCAGCACAGCCTTGCCTGTCAGCAGGACCGACGAGCCGTTCGCCAGAGGCACGATGTTGACGCCCGGGACGCCAAGCTTGACCGGCTCGATCACATAGGCGGCTTTGACGTATTCGAGCGGAACAATCTGCACCACGAGCTGTTCACCGGGCGTCACGCTTTGAGGCCCCTTTACGACCTCTCCCCTGGTGGACGCACCCTGGTTGATCGGCGTCACCTTGGAGTAGCTGCCCATCCCCTGCAGCGACAGCCCGTTCATCTCCAGCACGGAGAGCATCACCTGCCGTGCCTCGGACAGAGATATCGCCTTAGGCGATACGATGGAGACCGTCCCTCTCACGCCGGGATCGACGACGATGTTCTCGGCGAGCAGCTCGGACATAAAGCGGATAAACTGCGCCATTTCGAGATCCTTGAAATTGAACTGCACCCTTCCTGACGCGCGCATCGCCCGCGCCGCCGTCACGAGGTTCTGTTCGTCTCCCCCGGACGGAGCGGCGGGCTCCGCGGCGCGTACCTCCGCGGACGAAAGTAAGATGATCATGAATACCGCGATAATAAAAACAAAGATAGCCGCGTTAATTTTGTTTGATTTCATCCGGTTCTCTCCTTAAACAATTGGCTTGTTTCGATATCTATCTGTCAAGCGCGCCCGCGATATCTCCCGAAGATATGTCTCCACCATTCCGCGTTTGAGGCAAAAACAACGTCAATACCCTGCCGCCGCGGGTGACCTCCAACTCCCGCCACCTCAATTCGGACTCGCCGAGTTTATCGTCCGACCCGCCGTCAAACGACAAGCTCTCGATATCGATCGCCTCATCGGTCCATAACGGTGATTTTGCGTCTTCCACCTTCCAAGATACATCTCCGCTTACGCCCGAGGTTTTGGTCGGGTCGGCCATCAGCGCAAGTTGTATCTTGCTTGCTTCGTCGATCAAAATCTCTTTCTGTCGGACAGTATATAAGGCTTGCTCCGAAAGAGCAATCAACTTCAGCGATGCCGCGGCGACAAGCCCCATGATCAAGACCGCTACCAACACCTCGATCATCGTAAACCCCGGCATTGCGCGGTTCATTGTATTGAATAGCCGAGGCGAATCGGTTTTCCGTTTCGCGTAAATTCCAAGCTGAACTCGTTGCTGTTGAGCATGGACGAAATGGCGTTGTTCAGGTTCGCCATGTTGATGATCGCGTTGCCGTTTACACCGGTCAAGATGTCGCCAACCTGCATCCCCAGCTGGCCAAGAAAGCTGTTGTCAAGCATGCGAACCAATCGCATTCCCTTCCCCTCGGAGTCCGCGGTCAGATTGATCTTGCGGATCTCATCGTAGGGGTTCATCAGCAGCCCGTCAATCAACTCTCTCTTGATGGAGCCCCGGCCGGTCTCGCTGGCGCGGACGATTCCGCTGTCCGAGGCGGCGTTTATTCTTTGCGGCGTCGCCGGTTGCCGCGCCTGTGGCGCGGCAGGGGTTTTTCCGCTCAGCTCGAGATACAGCGGAAAACTTTCGTCGTCCTTAGCCAGGAGAACGCGCCCCGTGGTGATCAAGTCGAGCTTGTAGTTGTCGTACTCCTGATCCTTAAGGACCAGCGCGGTCTCGCCGCCCGAGCTCAGCCACGCCCCGATGTCCGGGAGAGTGCCGCGCAGCGTGATATCGCCGATTGTCTTCTGCGGTTCGGAAGCATTGGCAGCGGCGGTTTTTTCCGACACGTTGAACGGGACAAAGGACATCTCGCCGCCCCGGAGCTTATTCTCTTGCAGGCGGCTGAGGCTCGCGCCGCGCCCGCTGACCGTCTTCGCCAGATTAGCCTGCGCCGAGGACAACGCGCCGATTAGAAACCCCTCCGCCGCCGCGGAAATCAGGAAGGCGGCAAGCAGAGCGAACACCGCCGACAAAAACCACGGATGCACTAAAAAACGCGCGGCAACGCCTATCGTCCGGGGTGAGAGCTTCGGACGCCGTTTGAACAGGCCAATGAAATCAGGAACTCGGAGACGCATTTCGTTTTACTCTCCATTCTCCGTTTGATACGGGTTCAAGATATTCGCGTATTTTGCCGCTGACCAGCGGGTTTTTCATCATGTTGTCGACGTTTGACGGAACGCGGATGGTCAGCGAGCTATCCGCCACCGAGCGGTTGCGGCTGTCGAGACGGAGGCTGCCCGAGGCTTCCGCGTCGCCGGCTATGCCCACGTTTGCCAACGTGACGGCGCTCCGAGACACAGTTAATTTAAAACTGCCTTCCGAGAGGCCCAGTCGGTTCTCGGGGATCACGAGAAGCTCGCCTTCACGAAACGTTACCGCACAGCTTGCTCCGGCTGCAAAAAGACCCGATAAGGGCAGAACGCGAATATTCGCCTCAGCGAGGGTGAATTTCGTCATGCCTTGATCGATATCCAGACCCCTCAGCGTAAAGGTCGGCGTGAAAACGCCGCTCGTCTCAAACCCGCTGCAGGTGATATATATGCCGTTTTGAGCGGCACCCTGCCTCATTGTGTCAAACACGTAGCGTCCGATGAGGTCCCAGGGCGCAAACACCCAGAGACCAACGGCTAAAACCGGCATAAAGATCACGGCGCAGAGGGCCCGGCGTAGGTATTTGCGCCTCATCTTGCTCCCTCCAGAGAGAAAGTTGCCGTGAGCAGGCGTTCTTTGCCGACAGGCATTGCCCGCACCTCGGCGGTTCTTACGGACAAGCCCCGGCTCTCGAACAGCGTCACAAGCTGCGTCATCTCATCTCCATACAATCGTTCAATCTGTAAAAGAACGCCGCTCGTCTGTGAGCCTTGTGAGGCTTGTGTTGACAGTTGCAGAATACGGTCGTTCAAGTTCAGCGACGAGACGATCTCGGAGGCTGCGGTGTACGGATCCTCGGCGCTGTCTCCGGACCGGCGCGCCGCAGTGGAAGGGTATGATTTATAAAGGATCGCGGCGTTGATAACTCGATCCGCGGCTTGGATGCCGCCCGATGCCGCCGAGCCTGCCTCGAGCGTCCGCAGAAACAGCGCCAAGGCAAGAACCCAGATCAGCAAAGCCGCCGCGCCGAACTTAATCAGTTTTGCCGATTCGGGAAAATCGCGTATCATCCGGAAGGAAATCACGACGTGGCCCCCCTCGTGATAGACAAGCTGAAACGCAAACCTCCGCCCGGTACCTGCTGTATGTTGTCAGTCTTCGCCGAGAAACCGCGTTCCTCAAGCAAGGCGCGGAGCCGTCCGATCGAGTTGTTATCCTTCGCTGTGCCGAGCAGATCCGTCTTTTCGGTCGAATAACGCAGTGTCTCGATGACGATGCTTCCGGTGCCTGGCAACTCGCCCCAGACAGGGCCGAGCGTTCGGAGAAGACCCTGCAGCGAAGCGTCGCGGCCTCCGTTTTGCAGAGAGGCCAGCTTGCTGCCCGCGGACGCGAGCGGTTGCCTTGAGCGCTCTCCGAAAGACAGAGCGTAGACGTTCTCGGGGTGCAGAGCTATCGTATCTTTGAGGAACGATCGTTGGAAAAAGAGGCCCCCGCTGATCAAGGCGAACAGCAACCCCGCCGCAAGCGCGCCGCGCGCTGTCTTCATAAACAGCCCGGCCGTCCTTTCTCTTTGTTCGAGAAGATCCGCGCCCCCGGTCGATAAGTCGAGATGCTCGTAAGCCGGGTAAGCTCGGATTGTACGCATTCCGTGCTCTTGAACATCCGCGTCCGCGCTCCCGTCGCCGCCGGTGATAAACACATCGCCAAGCGTCTCGCCGCGCTCTTCTGCGTACGCTTGCATGAGTTCTCGCTCTTTCGCAGCGCCCGCGCGCTCCCGCGCGCTCCATCTGTATAACATGGGTACCCATTCGCGCAGCCAAAGCGAGATGATTTGTTCGGCGTCCTCCCAGATGATCAGGCCCGAGCCGTTTATTTCAGCGGCAAAGGCCAGCGGCAGCGGCCACACGGCGTAGTTTTTCGCGCCGCCTCCGATATTCCCGTCTGTGCCTTCTTCTTCGCCGTATAACAGAAAGATCGCTCCTTCGGAGGATTTTTTTTCTGTTTTAGTGAGAAGCGGAACCAGCGATACGTCCTCGGCCTTTTCGCCGAGCAGAGGACGCAACTGGATCTTCAGGGCGTCCCGCACAAGAGGCATGCCGCTGAAAGGGAAGGAAAAAGGTTGAACGGACAGATTTTTAAACGGATAAAGCAAAATACTGCCTTCTACAAAAGCAGCGGTTCCCTTCTCTTGCCTTGAAACCGGGATAAATTTTTTTTCTGCCATCTTTTTCTTCAAAATAAGATCACTCTATTCTTTCGTTCTATTCGGTTATTCCCGCCACGAAACGATTTTACCCTGTTTTCCGTCGCCGCGGGTTACGATCATCGTGAAACTGCGTTCGCGCCCTTCTCCGTTTTGAACCTTCATTTCCACCAGAAAAAACGTGCTCTTATACGCAAGCACACTCTCCAGCCTGGCGCGGATGCCGCTCGGGAAGCCGGGGGATTTGAGCAAATCGGCGAAGCTCTTCAAGTCTTCGCCCTGCCTGTGGGCAATCAGCGCGTCCACTTTGGATTCGTCGAGTTCGGGGTCGAGTATCGACAAAATGATTTTAGGCGCAAGGTTCACGTTGATTCCGGGTCCGCCGTAAACCGTAAAAAACTTGTCCAAAGCCGGCGGGGATTCGTCGCTTCCATAGAGAAGCTTCGCGTCGACCTCGGGCAATCGGAGCAACTCGCTTAGATCGCTGATAGGCCGATTGACGAAATACTCTTCTTCTCTGCTGCCCGCCTTCGCTATTGTATCACGGTCCAAAAAATCGAGTATCAGATCCGCCGTATCATTCCTCCCGAGCAGCTCCCAGACCCTTTTCCACGCGTATTCATATTCTTTTCGCACAGTCACGCCGTCGGGAAGAAAAATGCTGTTGATCGGAATAAGATGATCCTGCGGAACAATCTTCACCGAAACGCTCCACGTGCCAAAACCGAGAATCTTCGGTATCTGAGGCGCGTAAAGCAGCTCGCGGGCGGAGTCATACTCGTTGTCGTCATCGGCGATCCAGCCGCAAACTGTCTTGCTCGCGACCACGGCGAGGCTTCGCGCGCGCAGAGCGAACTCTTCGGCGGAGACACGCCTCACTTCTTGCCGCGCAAACCATGTAAACGACGCGGCTGCGGAAAGAAGCAGCGTGACTATGAGAAGAACCGTTACGAGAACAAATCCCCCCTTAGAATTTGGGCAGCTGGCTTTCGTAGGCAACTTCGCCCTCTTCTTTTTGCAGCGTGACTCTAATCGCCTGCGGAATACCCCCCGAGTATTCGCCGACCCATTCGCCGTCCTTTAAGACCGAGAAGCGCGCCCCAATGAGTCCCCCAAGGACAAGCTTTCCGTCCTCCCGCCGGAGGTCGCCTTCCTCGATATCACCGGGCTGCGCGTCCGCTGACAACACCCAGCGGTACAACCCATCGGGCATCTCCCGTCCGAGGATCGAATCGGGAAGCATCCGATAAGCGACGCACGCCATCGCCTCTCCCGTATACGAAGGCGTTTTTGTCCAGAGCAAGAGCGTGTCGTCCGCCGCGCTGCCCAGCTCGTCATGGCGAATCAACCGAAACGGAGCCTCACACTGAATGCTCAGCGCCTCCGCCGCGTCCGCGAATATCCGGTTGATTACGAATCTCTCCCTGTTGCTGACGGAGAAATTCTTCTGCGCTCTGCTGATCGTCCTGATTGTAAAAGTCAGAGGCGCAAGCGCGGCGATTATGATGATGCCGGCGATAGCCACGACGACCAGTATTTCGACCAGTGTGAACGCTCTATGCCGCATTATCAGTAGAGGATCTCACCCGTCGCCGAAATGCCGAACATCCCCGGCTTCAGGTATGCCGCCAGATCCTCGAGCAGATCTTTGTTCTTTATCTGCTTGGCGAGCCCCACCAGCTCAAAGAGCTGCCGTGAAGTCGGCCTTCTCTTGAACGATATATACTGCCTGATCACGCCGTCCGCGAAAGCCTCGGGATCCTGCTGCGCCTTCGCGGCGGAGAGATACAAATAGCCGAACTGCTCGCGCGCGTCGTCCCTCGCCATCGGATATTTTTCGGCTTGGGTGATCAGATTCAGCTTCAATTGCACCGAGCTATGCGTCACCAACGCTCGGAGTATCAATCTGTCTCCCCTCATACCGCCGTACAGGAAGATCAGCCCGAACAGCGAAACAGCCGCCATCAGCCCGCCGAAGCATTTAAACACAAAATCGTTGTCAATCCTGGTCCAGCTCACCACCCGAGGCAGCAGCGCCTTGTTCGCCAACGCAAAGGCGAGCGACATCCAGACTGCGTTTTCGATCCTGTGATACGGCCTGCTGAACAGCGCGTCGAACCATAGCAAAAACAACATCGCTACGCCCCATACGCACTCGAGCGGAAGACGCTCGCCCGCTATCAACGCCATGAACAGCCTGTACAGCCACCAGCAGGCAAGCAAGCCCAATAAGAGAGCGCCTATTATACCCGTCTCGCACAGCCATTGAAGATACTCGCTGTGCGCCCAGTACGTGAACTGCCACTCATACGCCGGATTGTTAAGCAGCTCCGGGTGTTTTTGGAACATCACCCTCTGCCCGTCCAAAAAATGCCACTTGTACTGGCCCAGCCCCACGCCCGTCACGGGGCGCGCGAGAAAAACCTCCAAGCTGGTGCGCCAGATGCTGATTCGATCCCCTACCGAGGTTGGGTTTTTCACCATGTCCATCATCTTGCTGACCAGCGCGGTATTCCGCCCGATGCCAAGCGTAGCTCCTCCTCCGAGAACGACGAGCAGCAACAGAACAACGACGCCGAAGAGCTTCGAAGCCCTCCGGAGTGCCTGTCCTTGCGCCGAGCGCCAGAGCGTGATGACCAGGACGGCGAACGCGACGAACAACGAAAGAATAGCGCCTCTCGTAGTCGAGTTCCAAAGCCCCCACGCGTTTACCGCGAGGAACAGAAGATTCGCCATTATGAAGGGGTTTTTATACGCTTTTTGGTCGGGCGCTTGCTCCGTCATGTACGAAAGATGGAGGAACAAGCAGTTTAAGACGGCCATCGCGGTCCACAGCCCAAACATCTCCTGCTGCGCGGTGTTGCCGATATAGTGTCCCGGCACGTCGAGAATGAATGAGAAGCCCGAGTTCAGTCGCCTGATGAGCAGTTCCGCGAATACTACGTTGATGGCGGCGTTGACGCTCGATCCCCAGAGCAGAGCTCGGTGAAATGAATTTGTGATCTTCGAATTGTACGCGATAATGTAAACGGCGAGAAGGGTCGCAAAAAAGAACCATTCTTTGATGTATCCCGATACCGACCGAATGCTGGTCAAGAGCGGCTGCGCCGTAATCAGCAGGAGTAGCAGCAGCCAAACGCTCCCGAACGGATCCAGTATGAAACCCGTCTGTTTCGCGCCGCGCCGGAAAAGGCGAAAGCCCGCGATTATAGCCAATATTGCGATAGGGACCATCGCGACGAACCACTTCATGATGTGCAGCGTATCAACCCATGACTTTCCGGAAAACACCAGGTTCGGAAGCGAAAAGGTGATGAGGAAGGCGACGTACAGCGCCAGCTTGGGAACCAACTCGGCCTGTTCGAGCGAAACGCGCGATGCGGCAGTTTTTCCCCTGTGTTTTTCCGTTATTTTAGTAGGACTGTCTTTTTCTTGTAAACTCGTCATCAATGGGACGCCTCCGGGTCTTCCCGGTTATATTGCCCCTTGTTTCGGTTATGATCAATGTGTATTTCTACGATCAATGAATTTTGATCCATCTGTTTTACCTTCCACGCGGCAGGGGTGCCTCTCTCCTTGTGTTTGTTGATCAATGCGGCGAGATCGTGCAAAAATTCTCCTGCCGGAGCGTCGGACGCGGTTTTTTCTTTCTTCTGCGATCTTCTTCCCGCGCCGGACTTGCTCTGCCACGTCTCGGAGAGAGTTTCGAGCGCTCTCGCGCTGAGATCTTCGGCTATGGCTTTTTGCGCGAGGGCGTTCTGCTCATCGAGCGACAGGCTGAGCAATGACCTGGCCTGACGCTCTCCAAGCTTGCCGGATATTATCAAATCCTGCACGGAGCCGTCGAGCTTGAGCAGGCGTATTTTGTTGGCAATGGCGGCCTGCGAACGCCCCAGGCGCTTGGCAAGCTCCGTCTGGCTCCAGCCTGTCTCCGTCAGTATCTCATGGAGGCATCGAGCTTCTTCGATCGCGGACAGATTCTTGCGCTGAATATTTTCAACCAACGCGATGACCTGTCGTTGAACTGGATCTGTCTCTCGGACCATGGCGGGGATGGTCTTTAATCCGGCTCTTTGCGCGGCTTTAAAACGCCTCTCCCCCGCGATCAGCTCGTACCCGCCGTCAACGCGCCGTACCAGGACCGGCTGCAGGATGCCCAGCTCTTTGATGGAATCCGCCAGTTCGATAATTTCTTCCTCGCCCATCAATTTGCGCGGTTGGAGCGGGTTCGGGGTTATCAGCGAGATCGGGATTTCGATCAGCGTCTCGCCGGCTGAGGCGGCCTCAGGCGGCTCGGCTTGCGGCGTCGGTTCTTCCTCGGTCGGCAGCAGGAAATTGAACTCTTCGTTCGAAACGGGGCGCGATGACGGCTCGACCGGTATGGGCGCGCCGTCCACTTCATCCTCGACCTTTGAAAGAGCAATGGTCAGCGCCGCGTCCAGCTTGTTCTTTTCCGCTTGCGAGTTCTGCGGTAACGGCGTCTCCTGTGATTTCTCGTCCTCTGGACTCTTTAAAAATCGGAGAATATCCCACATTTTATCTGCCATAGCCGATGCCCCCCGCAAACAATTATTTTGACTGTATAAGTATAAGGTAAAACGCGAAAATCTTCAAAATCAACACACCACGCGCCGACATCCTTGTTTATTTGCTTCTATACTCTTTGTTGACGAAGCGGGAATGTTCCTTAAAAAATATCAGGTCGACCTTCCCCGTCGGCCCGTTGCGGTGTTTGGCCACAGCCACTTCCGCCGACGGATCGGCTGATTCTTTGTCCTGTTCATAATATGCCGGGCGGTACAGGAAGGCGACCAAGTCCGCGTCCTGCTCGATAGCGCCGCTGTCGCGAAGGTCCGAGAGCATGGGCCTTTTGTCGGAGCCTCTTTTTTCGACCTCACGCGAAAGCTGAGAAAGCGCTATCACCGGGGTTTCAAATTCGCGCGCCACGCCCTTCAGGGCTCGAGAGATATCCGAGACCTCCTGTTGGCGGTTCTCTGATTTCCTGGCGTTCGCCATCAATTGGAGATAGTCGACGACGATCAAACACCGCTTGTCGCGCTGTTTGGCAAAAAAACGCCGACAGCGCGAGCGAAGCTCGAGCGTGGACAACATCGAGCTGTCGTCGATGTAGATAGGGGATTTGCTGAGACGAGCCACCGCATTGGTGAGCGAAGTCCACTGGTCCGGCCTCACCGTCCTTGATTGCTGGAGCTCGCGGAGATTGATCTCCGATTCCGCGGAGAGCAGCCTTGAAGCCAGCTGCTCGGCGGACATCTCAAGGCTGAATATCAGAACCGGTATCTCCTTGTGCAAGGCGACGTATTGCGCGATATTGAGCGCGAAAGCCGTCTTTCCCATCGAGGGCCGGGCCGCCACGATATTGAGGCTGCCCGGCTGGAGCCCTCCGGTGAGCTTGTCGAAGTCCGTAAAACCCGTCGGGATACCCTTACCGACCGCGTCTTCCGAGACGCTGTTTTCGAAGCTGTCAAAGGCGTTCACCACAACCTGCGCGACATGCTTGAAAAGCGACGCCGAGCCGTGTTTTGCGATTTCAAAGACGCGCTGCTCCGCGGTCTCAAGCGCTTCGGAGCTCTCTATATCCTCGCTGAGACCGATTTTCGCGATCTCCGAGCCGACATGGATCAGACTGCGGTGAATGGATTTGTCGCGTACGATCGAGCAGTGATGCTCGATGTTCGCTGTCGTAGTCACCGCGTCGACGATTGCCGCGACAAAAGGAGCCCCGCCGAGGCGCTCGAGCAGGCCGCGTTTGGTCAATTCCTCCTGGAATGTTATCGAGTCGACCGCCTTATCCTTGTTCGCCATGTCGGTCATGACCTCAAGGGCGACCGAGTGTCTGGGCTCGTAGAAATCCTCCGCCCGCAATGTCTCAGTGACAATGAGCAGGGCGTCCTTATTCAGCAGGCAGGCTCCAATCACTGCCCTCTCCGCATCCAGATTGTTCGGAGGAACGCGGTTAAGTCCGGGGTTGGACAAAATTATTCCGCCTCGACCGCCAGCGTCAGTTCCGCTTCCACCCCTGTGTAGAGGCGGATTTTAAAGGGGTACATGCCCAGTTGCTTGATCGTATCGTCGAGTTTGACGTCCTTTTTGTCCACCGCGACCGAAAGCTGTTCCGAGATTGCGGCCGCGATCTGCTGCGACGTCACGCTGCCGAAGAGTTTTCCTTCTTCGCCGCAGCTCATCTTGACTACGACCTTTTTGCCTCCGATTTTTTTCTTTGCTTCAACGGCGTTCTGTTCGGCTTTCGCTTCTTTGGCTTTTTTCGCGCGCTGCTGACTCTCCCACTCTTTCACCTTCGCGGGCGTGCCTTCAAGCGCGAGATTCTTCTTGAACAAAAAATTCCGCGCGTAACCGTCTGACACCTCCACAAGGTCGCCCTTGCGGCCAACCTTGTTAACGTCCTGCGTCAGGATAACCTTCATTTATCATTCCCCCCAAGTCGTTTTCTGAGATCGTACCCGATATCGATGAACCCCACTATAAAAAAGATCGAGCGGAAGAAGTCAAAAATAATCGCGAGCACAACTAATATTATACGGGACGCCCGCGAAAAACCGCGCTGCGTCATTATGCCGTACGCTACCGCCAACCCCTGTATCACCAATAACGTCCGCGTCACCGCGCCTAGGTTCGCCGCGATCTGCCCGACAAAGACGGCGTCGGGCTGCCTCAGAGAGACCAGCTCGCAAAGAAAGCTCACGAAGACGGCTATGATCGTGCTTTTGGGGAAATTCCACTCGCCGAACTCAGGCAGTGAGAAATACCCTTCCCCGTGAATTTTCTTGTGAAAGCGCGACGAAATATAATAACCCGCCAAAACCTCCACGCACGAGAACATGATCAAAATCGACGGAACCAACTGCACAAACGAATCAACCGAAGATCTCAACCGTTCGACAAACAGCTGCGCCTCACCCGCGGATAGCCCCGATAGATGCGACTGCCACATGGCGACTACGGCCTTTTCTATCTCTTCAGCTCCCGGCGACAGCGGGTTGGCCCCCGTCATCCCATAAAAAAGCAGCACCGTTGTTATTTTGCATAAGAGAGATATCGACACACCTATCAACACAAGCTCCGCGCCCGTTCGTTTATCCCGCGCGACAGCTCCGAGCAGAGCGCCCTGTATGGAAAAAGAAACCAGCGAGAGCACGGCGATCGCGAGGTTTCCGCCCAAAAACAAGATCAGCGCGGCCACAAAGGCGCTCGTCAAGCCACGGAGCAATCCGGACTCCCTCGAGAGAATCAGCGTGGGAACGGCGTAAAGAAACATCAGCGGCGCGCCCAAAGCCGGCAGCAGCGCTCCCACAAAAACCAGAGACACCGAAAGCAACGTACAGATTATCCAATATTTATGTTTTAAAGAGGATGCCATCCTGCCCTCCACAAATCAAACCGAATCAACCCTCTGAATATGCGCGGATATGTGCAAAAAGGGGAGAGCTCGCGCCCTCCCCTCGAAAAATTTCAATCGTTCTAGTCGGAAGTGAACGGCAGAAGCGCGAGGAAACGGGCTCTTTTTATGGCTCTCGTCAACTGTCTTTGGTGCTTTGCGCAAGCGCCCGTTACACGCCGGGGAATGATCTTTCCCCGATCCGTCACATATCTTTTCAGTTTTTCCGCCTCTTTGTAGTCAACGTGCGTGATTTTATCGACGCAATAATGACACACCTTCGGGCGGCGTTTTCTGCGTTTTCTAAATTGATTATCCATTGGTCACTCAACTCCTCCCCAAAAAAGATTCAAGGGTGCGTTAAAACGGTACGTCGACATCCCCCGAGCCGTCGGAAGAATCGCCCATCGCAGAGAAATCGAGAGGAAAATCTTCCTCGAAGTCCGCGTCGTCCCGCAAGCTGCCGGCATCAGCGTAATTGCGTGACGGAGCGGGAGCGCCGCCGTACCCGCGAGGAGCCGGATTCTGCGGCTGGGACTGGGCGTGAGGCATAGGCGCCTCGCCGAACGATTCGTCGTCCCTGCGCCCCGACGGAAGCATTGTCAGATTCTCGGCGATGACCTCCGTCGCCCATTTACGAGCGCCCGTTTTGGGATCTTCGTACTCTCGCACCTGCATACGCCCTTCGATAAGGACAGGCTTGCCCTTACGCAGATAGCGGTCGCATATATCCGCGAGAAACCCCCACGCGACGACCGGGATGAAGTCTGTGTGCGACTGGAGTTCACCCGTCACCTTGTTCTTCCACTGTCTTCCGACCGCGACCGTTATGCGCGCAACCTTTTGTTTACTCGGCGTTGACCTGATATCAGGATCGCGAGCAAGGTTACCCATCAGAATGACTTTATTAAAGCCTCTTGACATCCGAAAAACCCCTACTCTTCGTCACATGCTACGACAAGATGCCTCAGCGCCTGCTGACGCAAACCGAGAACCCTGTCGAGTTCTTTAATCCGGTCGGGCGACATTTTCATCGTCATCAGCGCGTAAAAACCCTCTTGCTGTTTTTTGATGGGATACGCGAATCGCTTTTTGCCCCAGAGGTCAATCTTCTCAACCTCCGCACCTAATCCGCGCACGACCTCCGCGATTTCGTCCGTCGCCGCCTTATGATCTTCGATGTCCGCGTTCAGGATAATTGTTAATTCGTAAAGCCGCACGTTCTTCACCTCCTCCCTATGGTCTGTGAACCCGATGGGCCGTGGGTCCTTTGGCCTCTTCTCTCCAGAAGAAGCAGGGATAACAGCAGTAGATTATATCCTCGTATCACTCTTTTTGCAAGCGATCGCCGGAAACTACTTCAATGCGGTAAATTTTCTCACCGATGCCCACGAGATTATATTCTTCGCGCGCAAGGTGGGCAATGCCCGCGGGCGTCTTATAGTAGCTTATCTTCTCCTGCAGCTCTTGATTCTTGCGAGTCATCTCGACAAGCTCCTCCATACGCGTATCCAGGACCGCGGACAGGCGGTCGATACGCCCCAGCTCTTTAAAAAAAGTCGCCAGGGTTACCGCGACGATAAACGCGGCGATCGCGTAGACGAGGATCCAGCGCAGGCGCGGCATTTACATGCTTTCCGGCGCCGTGATCCCGAGCAAGCCGAGGCAGTTTTTCAGAGTGATTCTCGTCGCCTCCGTCAGCAAAAGGCGCGAGCGCATGATATTATCCTCCGCGCCAAGCACCCGCTGCGCGTTATAGAACGCGTGGAACGCTTCCGCAAGATCGGTGGCGTAGAACGCGATACGATGAGGCTCATGACCGGACGCGGCCTTTGCGACCTCTTCCGGAAAACGAGAAATCACTTTGACGAGCTGGGTTTCGGTCGGCTCGGATATAGCGCCGCTGTCAAGCTCCGACGGTTCGGGCATGGCGAAACCGCGAGACGCGGCCTCGCGCAAGATGCTGCAGATCCTCGCGTGCGCGTATTGTACGTAGAAAACCGGGTTATCCGCCGACGACTGCTTGGCAATCTCGAGGTCAAAATCCAAATGGCTGTCACATTTTCTGCTGACGAAGAAAAAGCGCGTCGCGTCCTTGCCGACCTCGTCCAAAACCTCGCGCAGCGTCACGAAGCTACCCGCGCGCTTTGACATCGCCACGGGCACGCCGTTGCGAAGGAGGCTGACGAATTGAATCAGCAGAATATCGAGTTTGTCGTCATCCGCTCCGAGCGCCTTGTTGACCGAGCGGATACGCGGAATATAACCGTGATGATCCGCGCCCCAGACGTAAATCAAGAAATCAAACCCGCGCTCGTATTTGTTTTGAAGATACGCGATATCTGATGTAAAGTATGTCGGCATCCCGTTCGCGCGGATCATGACGCGGTCCTTGTCGTCGCCGAACGCGGTTGAGCGGAACCAAACTGCGCCATCCAGATCGTAAGCGTAGTCCGCTTTTTTCAGCAAAGCTATCGTCCGATCAACAAGGTCGTCGTCGTAAAGCGATTTTTCCGAAAACCACACGTCGAACTCGACGCCGAAATCAGATAAATCCTTGCGTATCATCTCGAGCACCTTGCTCGCGGTTTCGTCTCTGAAATAAGGCTGCGTATCCTCAAGCGGCTG
>Ga0153940_1000553_pt1 | contig 18670 bp, 14 predicted proteins | sample TSNJ024MetaG_FD_104736 | JGI IMG/M metagenome (GOLD analysis project Ga0153940, IMG submission 104736) | Attine ant fungus gardens microbial communities from New Jersey, USA - TSNJ024 MetaG | ecosystem: Host-associated > Fungi > Mycelium > Unclassified | place: USA: New Jersey, Brendan T. Byrne...
GCTTCTGGTTTACAAAACTTGCATTTCGAGTACAAAAGTGGCGTTTCGTTTACAAATATTCAATTGTCATTTACAAAGATGGCTTTTTGATTTACAAAGTAGCATCTCGTCTTACATGTGACTAAATCAAAGAGTTTTAAATATAAGCAAAAATGAAAAATCACTAATACGCAGGAAAAAATCAAGTGAAAAAAAGAAAAAATATTGCTATTTATGTCGTAATATGATATATTTAGTAATTGAATTAATGTATATTAATGCTCCCTAATTTGAAGAGGTGATTGAGATGGCTATTAGTTACAAAAAATTATGGAAACTTTTGATTGACAAAGATATGAAGAAGAAAGATTTACAACAAGTTGCCGGTATTAGCTCAGCATCTGTAACCAAACTCAGTAAAAACGAGAATGTAAATACGGAGATATTACAAAAAATATGCACTGCTCTCAGCTGTGATATATGCGACATTATGGAAATGCTTCCAAACGATTCTGATGCATAGGAAAACAGTTCTATTAATAAGCAATAAGCACAATGAAAGGAGTTCAAGAAATGGATAAGTTAGAAAGCACAAGTGGAGCTACTTCTCCAGTTGACGATGAAAATTCCTTGGAGGCTATCTCTTTACGAGATGCATTTAGTGAGTGGCTGTCTGCTGGCAATATAAAAAAGTTCTCTCCAACTGTATGCATTTCCTGCCTCGATAAAGTCTCTGAATACGCAATTCAAAAGAAAATCTGTGCAATCAGTCTTTGGAGTATCAAACAATACCAGGTTTTTCAACCAATTTACAATAAGTTGTTGGAAGCTAAGTTATTGCGTGTTACTGAAAAAAATACATATAAGGTTTTTGTTGTTGCAGGAAAGGCATACTTACGTTTCTTGAAAGATAAAACATGGCTTGTTAAGCAGTCCACTGCGACAGTTGTCAGTGATGATATTAAAACTGATGTTACGGTGTCTGATTCCAATCAATCGCAGAACAATTCGGTGGCGACAACGAATTGTTCTGCTGATGTAAATCCTGATAACTTTGTTAATTGGTTGATTATGCAGAAAAACTCACGTGGCACATTGTATCTAGAGCATGTTGCACGACAGTATTCACGGTATCTGCGTTCTGCACCACTGAAACTGGATATATCACTGGAGGCACACAAGCGCGACGTATATGCCGTCCAAACAATAGAGGAGTTCGAAAAACTATGGAAGATATTCCTTGATGCTCCTAACTTCAAACAAGTAAACGAATGTGGACATCAGACATTTTCAGCAGGCTTGAACGCATATTGGCGATATTTAAAGAGCCTTACAGGGCAAAAAGGAAATGTAAAAGAGGAAGAAAAATTGAGCACGGAACAAGCGAGAGCAGTGATTTTCAAAGATTTAAATTACGATGTTCGTTGCGTTGATTTTGCTAACACAGTTGCGTGTTCGAGAAGTGATCCTATCTCTTGCTCTATTGACAATGCTAACATAGCCTTTGTTGGTAATTGGCGTGATTTACTGGTGGCTGTAATTGAATATTGTATCACAAGATTCGCTGAAAAAATGGAGAATTTAAAAGCAGAATGGTTCTCAAATCACAGTAATACACCTTTTTTGCTTTCGAGTAAACCCGTATCATCCAGCAAGAAACTGTCTAATGGGTACTGGATAAACGTGAATTACAGTATATCACAGTTAGTACTCATAATTGCTGGAGTTTGTCGTTATTGTGGGATAAATCTTGATAATGTTGAAATTTCATACACTTCGAAATTAAACACCGTGAGTCTTGCAGCAGGGCAAGAAAAAACAGATGACTCTTTAGTTTATGCACAGCAAAATGTCCGTTCAGAATTTAAAGACTGGCTTTTGGAACTCAATTTGGCTTGGAGTAACAGCACCCTGAATATGTCTTGCTCTGACGCACTTTATTTATATAATAACAATTGCGGGATTACACTTGCAGAAGCTCTTACCGACAATGAAGGAATGGAAAAGGCATATAATGCCCTAGAGAAGCACTTCATGTCGAATCCACAACAGACTGGTACAGCAGCAACGACAGCCAAAGGATATATAGATGCATTGCGGTTATTTAAGAAATTTCTTAACGAGCGTTTCCCCAATTTGCTTCAAGGAGATAGAGTTATACCCTCAACATCACGGAGTACTTCTTTGCTTGATTCGGTAGTTTCTGTGTTAACACAGGACTATCCATACGGCTTTAATTTTGACACAACGTCTGTTCGCTTACTTGCTGAGAAATCCGGCGTGGATTTTGACACAAACATCCAGGATACTTTAATGAAATTAATGTTCTGCCGTAATGATGGAATATACTTTTTGCCTGATGTTGTAGCTGACTCTGAAACAAGACAAGAAATAATCAGCAATGCTGGTGATTGGCTTTATAATTATGGCTGTTTTGAGATTTCAGAGCTATATACATATTTTGCTGACAATGTAAATGAGAGGGCTATTCGCAACGTATACGATTTTGAGACCTTTTATGAATTTAATAACAGACGCCAAATTCGCTGTGTTGCTTATTACGGTACAAGGATAGCTCGTATCCATAACAAGAGTATCCGAGACTTGTCTTTAGACATCGCCGAAAAGATTATCTCTATCACTCGCAATGAATATGGCGGCACGGTCAATGAGGACGATTTGCGAGGCAGGTTTCCTGCGTTCTCAGTGGAACTATTGGGCAATATTATAAAAGAACACGCCGAAGAGCTTATTAAGACAGAAATAAACGGCATTTTATGTTATCAGACTTTAGATGCGCTTGGACTATCTGACGAGTTTTCAAAGACACTTGTCGAAGTATTGGAACAGATTGACGACATTGGATTAATTCCAAATGAGGAAGTTTTACACACAGCGTTAAGCATTCGACTTGGAGTGAATTGCAAAGCGGAATACAATATTCCGGACAATAAAACCTATCGACGTTTGATTGCTGCTTATTACAAAGGAGTGCCTAAACGTGGGTGGAAACGGGGCATATTTGTGGAGGTTTAGAATTGAATGTACTCTTATAAATGGGATATAACAACACGCGGCTATATGCTGACAACGCAAACAGGGAGGTTTGTGGCAAATGAAATTCGACCTGTGTTCGCAACCGAACTGTTACTGACAGGTTTGGGAAAGCGTTTTGAATATGACAGTCATGAAACACGCCCGCTCTTGTGGGCAAAAAAAAATGTGTATTTGTATTGTGGTGAAAAAGTCGCACAACTGAACAGTACGCAATATGGTAAGCCACTATCGCCGGAGTTCTTTTTTTCGGGAAAGCTAAAACTTGAACCTGTAGACATTGCTGCAATGGTAGCAGCAAATGCACCAATTATGGATATTGTGGTAGCAGATGCGAAACGCCGTACTAAAGAACTCTATGATACGGATGCCGGGCGGTGCGACATAGCGTATATAGCGTTTTCAGGGGGCAAGGACTCTGTGGCTTTGCTTGATATCTGCCACCGTGTGTTGCCGCTGTCTGTACCCGTTATATTCAGCGACACGGACATGGAGCTACCTGACACATATAAAGTATGGGAGGAAATCAAGACCCAATACCCAGAACGAGAGTTTATAGTAGCGAAAGCGGAGAGCTCTGCGCTTGAAAATTGGAGACGATTTGCTCCGCCATCACGAACAATAAGATGGTGCTGTTCTGTTCATAAAAGCACACCAGCACTTATGTTCCTCAAAGAGAAATTACATAAGTCGGCAATTAAGGTTATGGCATTTGTAGGAGTAAGAGGCGACGAAAGTTATGGTCGCTCATTTTATGAGGATGCTACGGATGGTGTGAAAAACGCTTCTCAACTGAACCGTATGCCGATATTAGAGTGGGGAGCACACGAGTTATGGCTGTATATCTTTGCAAATGATTTAATAATTAATTGTGCATATAAAAAAGGGTTGACTCGTGTAGGATGTATGATGTGTCCGGAATCATCTGATAAATATGTGTGGTTTGTTGATAAGGCATATCCTCGTGGACTAAAACCCTACAATGATATTATTATTGAAACGAGTAATAAAAATTTCACAACGGCAGATGACAGGACGGAGTATATCGGTAGTCTTAACTGGCAAGCACGAAAAAGCGGTGTCGTATTGAGAGAAACAATCTCTGCTCCGATCGAAGAGTCGCATGATTTAATGGTTACGTTTCAAAGTCCTCATTTTACTAAAGAACTATTCTATGAATGGATAAAGACACTTGGAACAGTTGTAAAAGAGCGCGGAACAGAACGGCAAAGTCTAAAACTACCGAATACGTTAGATGAGGGTATACCCTTCAGCTATATAGCCCCATACACCGGAGGTGGGAAAGTTACATTTGAGTTTCGCGATAAAAATGAGCAATTGGTGATGATACCACTCATCAAAGCGTTTATGAAAAAAGCATCGGCTTGCGTCGCCTGCCGTAGTTGCGAAGCTGAATGTCCGGTTGGTGCAATAACTATTAAAAACGGAAAAATAAAGATAAATGGTGCGAAATGCATTAAATGTCGAAAGTGTTATGATATCGATAATTCTTGTTGGAGGTTTAAGTCGATGTATAAAGCGGAAAACGGGCAAAATAAAATGAGTGGCATTAATAAATATAATAATTTTGGATTGAGAGAAAAAGACAATGAATTGTGGATTTCAATGCTTGTTGAATTAGGTGAGAAGTTTTTTCCTTGGCATGAAGGGCATCCATTAGGGCGTCCAAAGGTGGATGCTGCGAGTGCTTGGTTTAAACAAGCGTTACTAATAAACGTAAGCAATCGTAAGCCTACAGTGTTTGTCGAGTTGTTCAAAAAACACGGTGCTGAATCCTCCATAGGGTGGGAATTCATTTGGATGGCTCTCGTCAATAACGCTGTATTATTAAAGTGGTTCGTTACAGCAACAGACATAAACGAACCTTACTCAATCGATAAGTTATCGCAAATGCTTGAATGCTCTTATTCTAATCTTGGGCGTTCAACAATTAAAGGTGGGCTTGCAGCTCTAAGGGATATGCTTACCAAATCTCCGTTTGGGGGTTCAGAAGCAGTAACATTTCTTGAAATGAAAGGTAAAACTGTGAAGAGTATAACCCGCAGGGCAAAAGACGTGAACCCACTGACAGTTTTGTATGGCTTATATCTTATCGCAGAAGAGACTGAGCGCAGTAGTTTTACTGTTCGAGAACTGCTCACAGCTGATAACGAGTCCGCTTATATTTCGCCAATCGTGGCGTTTGGTATTAATCCTGATATGTTCAAGAAACAGTGTGAAGGTTTAAAAAGCAAGTATCCGGACTATATCGAGACTACTTTTACTTTCGGTCTGGATGAGCTAACTGTATTTCCGAAAAAGCACACAGCCAAAGACATAATAATTCTCGCATTGGGGGTATAGAAGATGGAAAAACGTCACTATACGGATTTTTTTACGGTTCCGCATGATTACAAGGCAAATATGACCCGTGAGGCGATTAATGAAACACCGGAGACATGGCTTGATTTTTATCCACATGCGAAGTATATTGATTTTCTTACCACACTTATCGATGTAGTTGATGGAGGATCGAAATCAATATGGCTTACTGGCAATTATGGTACCGGTAAAAGTAACGCAGCTCTTGTCACACAAAAACTATTGATGGACGATGAAGGGCGTGTTCGTCAATGGTTTGACGATTGCAAGGATAAAATTACGGACTGTGAAACACTCTTGAAAAATATTCTTACGCGTCGCAGTGAAGGTATTCTTGTAGTATATGACTACAATGCATCTGGAGTGGGACCGAATGAGGACTTTCTTGTGCGGTTGGAAAGGGGGATTATTGCAGCGCTCTGTGAAAACGGTATGATTGTACCCGCTAAGGCAAATCTTGATGAATTTATTCATCGCATTCGTCGTGAAGACAAGCATTTCTTTGAAGTTCGTGATTCTATACAGGATGAACTAGCTTATTTAAACGCGGATATAAAAACAGTGGAACAGCTTATAACAGAGCTTCGCAAAACACATCACCAAACGGACACTCCAACTGATTTACTCAGAGATGTTCAAAAGGTCCTTCACACAGATAATATTTTTTTGGACATCAGTGTTCCCACTTTCCGCAAGTGGGTTCTTGAAATACTTTCTGCAAATAAAATTAGTCGCATTGTCTATATTTTTGACGAATTTTCTGATTTTATTGATGAAAATAAGGCGCATTTGAAAATATTTGAGGATGTAACCGAAAATCCAGGTATAAATAAATTTTATCTTATTCCCGTAACACATCTTAGTATTAAGGCATACTGGGCTGAAGGTTCAGAAAATGCACAGAAAGCAAATACTCGGTTTTATTTCCGCAATCTACAGATGCCAAACGACACGGCGTTTAAACTTGCTGCTCATGCTATGAAGCCGAATCCAGATCCTACTATTGCAGATGAGTGGAAGATAGAGAAGAATAATCTATGGGAAGCGGTTCGTGGAATTGCTGATATACATTTCAATTCCAACGATCCAAGCAGCGCAGATTATGTAAGCAAGCAGTCGTTTTATGATATTTTGCCTATCCACCCCATGGCAGCATTTCTTTTAAAATTTCTGTCGGAGTCGGCGCGCTCGAATCAGAGAAGTATCTTTGAATACCTAAAAGGCAGTGCGGACGGACAGGAGTTTCAAGAATTTATTCGCGATGGGGGACCAAGCATTGCAAGCAAACAGTTTTTAACTGCTGACTACCTGTGGAAATACTTTATTGAACGCGATGATTTAGGATTAAGCAAAGAAATTATTGCTATTCGTTCGGAGTTTGAACGGATTAAGAGCCGTGAATTTCAAAATAAAGATGAGGATGATGAAGATATCCGCGTTTTGAAAGCAGTACTGTTGTTTTGTTTGCTTTCGCGTCTTTTGACCACCGAAGCACACGATAGGCTAAAACCAACAGTGGAGAATATTAAACTGGCATTCCAAGGAGATGGAGCAATTGTCGGTGTGGATAGTATTGTTAAAAACCTTGCCGACAAACATTGTTTCAGCGTGGTTAACGGCAATATCGAACTTTTCGCTACATCTGTTGGAGATGCGGATTTACAAACCGAAAAAGCGAAATACGAAAGTAAGTTTCACGAACTGCTTTCAGATAAAACTGCTGATATGCTAAAAGCACACAAGAAAAGTGATATCGCTAAGTTTTCAGCTAACCGCTTTGAATTGCGTGTTTCTGATATTGAACATACAACGCTCACAAATATTACATCAACAGTCCGTGATAGATATAGTAGTGGACTGAACAGGGATAGTGGAGCGGTTTGCCTGTGGTTTGTTGTCGCCAAAAACAAAGATGAGCAATTGCAAATACCTGAGAAAATTAAAAATATTCTCACACAGCTCCGTGACCATCGCATTATAATGTTTGCGTTTCCGAGTCTTACATTTTGTGACACCAATCTGAGTCTTTGGGACGATTACATTGAGCAATACGCTAAGTATATGCTTGAGAACGATAAAACTGCTAAAACTCAATGTCAAAAAGCGTATGAAAAGATAGAGCGTGAATGGTTTGACAGAATTAAGGGCATCAATTCCCAAATCAAAGCTTACACATTCGTAAATGGACAGGTTGCTGCTAATGACACTTCCTGGTATAAATTTAAGAACATAATCGATGATTATGTACGACGGACACTTGTCAACTGCGTGGATTATCTGACAGAGCAGACAATGGCGTTCGGTAATAGCGCATTACAAACATGGGCAAAGGCAGGCACTCAATTTGAAGCCGCTTCAGGAACGTATAAGCAGTTAGTAGAATCCTTTAAGAAGCAAGGAATAACTTCTGACAATAACTGGTTTATACAAAATTCATCTCATCCAATCGCACAGATACGTGCTTTGTTCGATAAGAAAATAGCAAATACAATAGGCAAAGGAACGAACCTGTCTATCCGAAAGGTTTACATTGAATTACAACGGGCACCGTTTGGAATGAAGTATAATGCTCTCAGTGCATTCATACTTGGTATTGTCCTTCGTCATATTATTGATAAAGGTTATCAATGGGATAATGGGCAAAAAACCGGAGCGTTAGATGCAGAAGTACTCTCTGAGATTATTGAGTCTGTGGTTAAAGATGATGGTCAAGATAAAATCAAGTTTGAAAAACAGATTTGCCGTTTGTCACGTGAAGAAAAGGCATTCATAGAAAAAGCTCCCAAGATGTTTGGAATAGCAAACATCGTTGCAGATGCCCGTGTGGAAGATATACTAGGACAAATCCAAACTCGTCTTGAAAGTATTTCGGGACATGTTCCTCTTTGGGCATTGCCAGAATTTATATATTCTGTTCACGAAGCCTCGGCAGATATTATTGCCGGGGTGCTGATACATGTTTGCTCGGCATTTACAATTAGTTCAAAAGGAAAGACCGATGAACGCACAAATGCCATAAAAGAAGTTGGGCGAATTATTCTTGATAATACCGAGCTCGTTGACATTGTAGCGGGTTACATTAAATCGGAAAACTTTGTCATGGCATTTCAAATACACGTTGATAAAACTGCTCCTACACTTATTTCACTAGCAAAGGAAATCGGTGATGTATCTCATGGGTATTGCCAATCGATACTTGATAATGCTGTTGAAACAGCCGGGTGGCTTTGGAAGGAAATTGATATAAGCAATGAAATTAACGAGACCGAACAGGAATACGAAATTATAAAATTACTTAAATCTATTGTAGGGTTTACAACCTTTGTGCCATACAAGACCGCTCTCGAAACTTTGAAGACGGCCGTTATAACCACTAACAAACTCCCGCAAGCGTTCATAGTAGCTGCTGTTCCATCATTAGCTGGTCTACTGTCGAGCCTTGTAAATAATGGAGCGGCAAGCGATATTAAAGAGGCATTAGAACAGAACGAAGGAATAGTAAAAGAGTTGTTCTTTGATGTTACCAAGGCAAAAACTATTGATTTGCTAAAGCAACGTCTAACAGATGTGACAATATTAGATAGCGACTTGTTAAATATTTATAACGGCTTACCAAATAGATTCTTAATTGATGAGAGCACATTCTTAAACGACCTTCGTATTAAGATTGAGGAATTTGAAAAACAATCAGTTGCGTTAAAGATTAAATTCGAGTGGGATCGGCTGACCGGCTCTGAAACGCCTTCAGCTTGGGCGATATCAGCTAAGATACCTGCCGGATTTGCTTTGAGTGGCATTAATGATGTTAGCGATCTTATCACAGCAGTGGAATCTCCTGAAAAATTCTCTTCGGATAAGTTGACTGACTTGTTAAACATATTGAACGGACTTTCCCCCCTTGGTATGGCTGACTGTCAAGCAAATTTTATTGCTGAAACTGTACCGAGCCGATTTGCTAAATTTAACATTAGCCTATCATCATTACTTGGTTATCTCAAGGGTAAGTATGGCCCTCATCCAAATAACTGGCCAATAAGACCGGATATTAATGAATTTATAAAGGAAGAGTATAAGAATACGTTCGCCCCTCAAGTTACAGAGAAAATTAAAAAAACCTCTTCGGAAGACCTTAAAAACCGATTGTTGCAGTTGGCACTAGATAACCCCGATTTAGGATTACTGTTTTGGGAGTGAGGAAAATGACTAAGACTTACACGCTAAATGAATATTATCCATATACGGATAGCACTGCGACTAGAGCGGAGGTCTATTCTGATAACATCACAGCAGCGAATTTGCTTACCTATCATAAGCACAAGCAAAAAGCAGCAGTTGAAATTTCAGTATGGGAATGTATCAATGCAGATACCCCATACCTACCTATGCCTAATGCAGTTATGAAAATGTTGGACAAAAAAATTAGAGACATAAATAAGCGTGTCATTATCACAGGTATTGACGCTTATTTGTCTTTGCTGAGTGAGAAAAACATCAAAGCGTTTATGGTCGCCCTCCATAGCCGTATAGAAGAGGGAAAACTGAATGCTATTTATATGATAAGCAATACTTATTTTGATGGCATGAAGTTTTCGAATCCCAAATTTGAGAACTCGCTCATGGTGGTTCATATTAATGGTAATGGACAAAACCTCACACAACCGACTTTTACATTGGTTTCTTATAAGTGGGTTCGGAGCGAGAACAATCCAACAAATTGGAATTCACTTCTGAAATTACTGGGGCAATATGAACCGACAGGTAGTTATACACTTGTACTTAGCAATTACACAAACAGGCAAGCCGGATTGTCAGACAGTGTTACACAGCTATCTAATATTGTCGAAATCGCCGACCGATATTATGGGATTAATATTAATCTGCCGAAAAATGTGGTTGAAATACTTGTGGAAAAATGTAAAGAAGGAAAATATTCTCCTTTCGAATATTTGATATCACAGTTTGGTGAGAACAATACAAGTACATGGCTTGCCATCAAGCGTCTACTTGAATTACAGAATGATGAATTGTGGGCTGCTTATGTTTGGTTTCTTCAAAAGACCATTGATGGAGGTTCATACTTATCGCAGGTGCTAGTAGCAGACCTCAATAAAGATAATTTACTTCGAAAATATGTGATCGAAACCGCCATAAACCTTTTAAATGATCCTAATGCCGCATGTTTTGCTTCAGAACGTGCTGAAGCTATAAAAAAAGTTGGTACAGCTGCGGATTCTCTGATTATCGAATTTATTGATTTAATTAAAGAAAGATCAAATGAGGATGTTGCTTGTTGGCTAAACTGTGAGACCGTTGCAGAGTATGTTGAGATCATTCATCGCGTTTCAAAGAGTGATTTGACTGTGGGATTGCCGCAACTATGGAATGGTTTATATCCTCTGCTTGAGGATTATTTATCGGATAATTACGACTACAATAGTGAAAATATAACGGATTACTTCCGAGCTTATCGTCGCCTTAAGGTTGCGGACAAAGTGACGGTAGGCTTTGTTCGACAGGCGTTTGATTCCGTATTACCAACTCCTTTTGCTTCTCGCGATTCTGTTTTACAAGAATTATCTTCCGATAATGGTTCGGCGTTACTCATTGTAGACGGAATGGGGGCGGAATATTATCCGCTCATTCTTGCCATGTCAAAACGCCGAGGAATGAACATTGAATATGCATCCATTGCCACTGTGAGATTGCCATCATCAACTGAATTCAATCATTCGGATTGGAATGTAAGCAAAATTCTTAAGCCCGGAATTCACGAGGTTGATAATATATCACATGATGGTGCAGTAAAACATGAAAATTGTTCATTTGAACAAAATATAGTTGCTACGCTTAAGGTCTTTGAAACCATTTTCAATCATATTGCGGATGGACTAACGAAATATGAGCGTATTGTTGTTACCGCCGATCACGGTTCATCGAGACTTGCTGTAGTTGCCCACAATAATGGACTTAATAAAACTCTTCCTTGGAAAGGTGACCCACAAGATTGGCGCTATTCTATTGCGCCGCAAAACACAGAGCGTCCGCCTGAATTTGAATCTTATTACAATGTGGAAAGAAACACGACATACTGGGTAGTTCGCGGATATAACCGTTTGCCAAAGAAGGGCGGTAAATTGAGCGTTCACGGCGGTGCTACTTTTGAAGAACGATTAGTACCTATAATCGTATTTTCTAAAATGAAAACCGAAATTGAACCTATGCCACTCAATAAGCAGATCGTTGAACAGTTTATTGAAAAAGATCTTGATATTTAAGGACGGTGACCAAAATGTATGATATAACAAAGTTACGTCAGCACTTTCCAATGACTACGGTTTACAAAGACCCTGCGGTCATGGCAATGTTCAAGTCTGCCAAAATAGAGTCGTTTTTGCGCGATTGGATTATTAAACGTAAAGCAGACAGTAACGGACGGGTGAAAAATATAGATGAATTAAGTGAGTATGTCGCTTCAATTATTCCCCACAGAAGTGAAAAAGACAGATTGGAAGACGAAGCGCGCACCAATGGGGAAACGCGACCTTTTCTTGCCAAAATTAATGTAGTGTTCCATCCTAATGCGAATTTTCATTCTTTTGAGATTGCGGATTTGGGGTTTACCCATAAATATACTATTATTGAGGATTATGTGTGGGACAGAATTAAGGGAGAGATAATCGGTGAAGCAGGTGGTTGGGGACTGGTTAAGCTCGGATATATGCCACCTGAAGGCAACAAGAAAAATGGTCGTTTCACTCTCCTTGATTTCAAAAACTTTTGTCCATATGAGGTAAGTGTTGAGGCATTCCGTGAAGCGCGTACACATTTTGAAACCGAAGAATGGATGGACATTTTGCTCGGAGCGATTGACTATAACGCAGATGGCTTTATGCGTCCAAGTCTTATACCGGAAGAGGTTTGGACGGCGAAACATACAATGCTAACGAGATTACTTCCGTTCATTCAGGCTAACCTAAATCTTATTGAACTTGCTCCTCAGCAAACAGGCAAGTCGTACATTTTTGGGAAACTGTGTAAATATGGTTGGCTTGCAGGAGGCGGGAGTATTAGTCGTGCAAAACTATTTTTGGACATGCGTCCCGGTGCAAAATCAGCAGGATTGGTCACGTTCAACGACTTTGTGGCTATTGATGAGATTAAGTCAATAAAGTTTACAAACGACAAAGAAATGGCGGGAATCTTGAAAGGCTATATGGAAGACGGTCGGGTGAAAGTGGGTGATGTTAATGTCGAGGGTGGTGCAGGTATAATCTTTTTGGGAAACATAAATGTAGCAGATATGGATGGATCAAGGGATATGTTCCGTGAATTGCCGGAAGTTTTCCGCGATACTGCATTAATCCAGCGCATCCATGGCTTTGTACCTGGAAGGAACATACCACCTCTTTCGCCTAAAATGTATATGAACGGGTGGGCGCTAAATACAGAGTATTTTACGGAAATCATGCATTTATTACGCACCCCTGCTGAAAATATGCGTTATCGTGGATTGGTTGAGGAACTGGTTACGGTCGGAGCAAAAGTGGATGAAACATCCGGTCGCGAACAAGAAGCAATTATGCGTTTATGTACTGCATATTTAAAGTTGTTTTTTCCTCACGCAAATAATGAACTGATAAAAGAACCTGAATTTAGGAGGGAGTTTAGTCGCTATTGTTTGCAGCCTGCAAAGAGAATGCAAGAAACCGTACTCAAACAGATGCAGATTATCAATCCAGAAGAGTTCAATAAAAGGAGTATGTCCTCTTATAAATTAAGGGAGGATGATGTATGAGCAAGGCAAAACCCATAAAATGCTACATTTGCAATGTTGAACTTGATAAAATTTCTGTTGGATTGAATAAAAAACTTTTCAGCCGAAATGTAAAGAATTTTTATTGTATTTCTTGCCTTGCCAATTACCTTGATGTGACCGTGGAAGATTTATTAGCTAAGGTCGAGGAGTTCAAAGAGCAAGGTTGCAACTTGTTTTAGGAGGAGTAATCGTGATATATGCAGACAATGCTGCTACAACAAAAATATCAAAGCGGGCTCTCGAAAAAATGCTCCCCTATTTGCAGGAGCAGTATGGCAACGCCTCAAGCCAGTATTCTCTGGGCACAAAAGCAAAACGAGCCATTGAAACGGCTCGCCAGCGAGTAGCAACTGCGATTGGCGCAGAAGCGTCTGAAATCATCTTTACCTCTGGCGGTTCAGAATCGAACAATTGGGTATTGCGTAATGTTGCTGAAGCTTACCACAAAGAGACAGTGCATATTATTACCTCTTCCATCGAACATCCCGGGATTTTGAATGCTTGCCATGCTCTTGAACTAAATGGCATTGAAGTCACTTATTTACCCGTTGATAGCAATGGTTGCATATCGGTCGTTGATGTGGAAGCCTCGATAAAGCCTAATACGAAACTCGTATCTATTATGCTTGCCAACAATGAAATCGGAACAATCCAGCCAATAGCGGAAATTGGGGAGTTGCTGCATGATCGAGAAATTCTATTTCATACTGATGCTGTGCAAGCAGTAGGACATATCCCCGTAAATGTCAATGAATTGCGAGTTGATTTTTTAACTGCATCTGCCCATAAATTTAATGGATCAAAAGGAACAGGAATTCTATATAAACAAACAAAATCGACATTATCTCCTTTAATATTTGGTGGCGAACAAGAATATGGACTTCGCGCAGGAACAGAAAATGTCGCGGGTATAGTGGCAGCTAGCTACGCTCTTGAAGAAAGCATAATAACAATGAGAGAAACTGCAAGTATGCTTAATTTTATGATAAATGCAACAATCAAAGGTATTCGAGCACAAATACCTGCCATGCGAGTTAACGGCAATGATGCAAATAGACTCCCCGGCATAGTTAATCTATGTTTTGAAGGCGTTTCCGGCGAAGCACTTATGCACTTGCTTGATTTGAAGGGAATTTGTGTTTCAACAAGTTCTGCTTGTTCTTCTGGTAATGATGAACCTTCGCACGTGCTTCTTGCGTTGGGGATGAATGAACAGCAAGCAAAATCTTCGCTTCGCCTTTCCTATGGTAGGTACAACACAATTGATGAGACGAAAGCCATAATATTGGCTGTTTGTGATGCTTATAGCAAAATAATAACGTCCCGGTAAGTAGATTAATAAATGATTCATGGTGTATCGGGACACACATCGAAGATAAATTACTTTAGCATCACGAGAAAGGACACAATGTGATATATTACACCTCCGATCTGCATTTGGGGCACGCAAATATAATAAAGATGTGCCATCGTCCGTTTGCCGATGTGGACGAGATGAACGCCGCACTGATTACGAACTGGAACGTACGTGTCACTAATAGTGATACCGTGTACATTTGCGGTGATCTGATGTTCCGCTCTGCGACAGACCCAGAGTTGTTTTTGCGTCAGCTTCGCGGCAAAAAGCACCTTGTCGTTGGTAACCATGACGGTTCCTGGATGAAAAAGATCGAATTACCGCATTATTTTGAAAGCGTTGAAAACCTAAAGGTTTTCAGCAATGGCAAACATAAAATTACGCTCTGCCACTACCCGATGATGAGTTTCGAGGGCAAATATCTGATTCATGGGCATATCCACAACAATAAAAACGATACATATTGGCGGCTTCTCCGCACGATGGAAAATGCACTAAATGCAAGCGTTGAGATAAACGGCTACACCCCGGTAACATTTGACGAATTGGTTGCAAATAATACCTTGTTTAAAGGCGGCTGATCGTGCGTTTTCTTCCTTGATCGGGGATATCGAACAGATGGGGGCATTTACCCGCGCTGTGATTAGCGGATATGCCTTAGCAACAAACGATATAATAGCAGGACGTGTCAAAGATCGAAATGATATTGAACGACATCTCGACCACCTGCTTGATTACTGTTACGATGACGAATGCCATTTGATGTATAGCAAGATTCTTGATGAAAGTATGCATCCTGGATTAGTCGCAGATTATGGTGCAATCTATGATGATATATGGTGCGATAATACGATTGAGGACGATGACTCGCCCATATAGCTTATCTGAAAAGAAGTGTTAGTTCGTATTCCTCAATACATATATTTACTTCTTTGCAGTTTTGTTTTATGTATTTCTTGTTTCCAGGTAAAGCACTAAAGATACTACTGACGTATGCGGATTACTGTCATGCCTAAGTAAAGGCTGTCCTGCCTTTTGGTGTTTTTCTATGAGCATCTGGGCACGTCTTATTGCATCACGCCTCAGGGGTTTAAGTATATCATAATAATCCTTAGATTTTGAATATCCCTTTAAGCATCCGTCCGCATCAAGTTTACTGATGACTGCATTGCTGTCCTTTAAATAGGCTTCTTGATCCATGAAATGCAACAGATACCATAATTCAAAGCATGGGTTAGAAAAGGCAATATGATAGCCGTACTCCTTCGCAATTCTCTCAGCTTCCTGCAAATCTTCGTTTGAATTCGAATCACAATCAAAAACACACCATATCAAATCGCCGTCTTCAGGATAGTAAGGATCATGCTTGATTAGGTTCTTCGCACCCAGAACCAACATTTTTGCTGCGGTATGTTTGGAAGCAAGCGGTTTAATTTCAATGAGACTGTTACGGGTCCTGAACCGGGAAAAGTAATTTTTCTCAGTTTCACTGCCTTCACATACGATATAAACTACGGGACGGCGTTTCCTGGTTCCGGACTTACCCCTGCCATTCATTTTCCTCACGCGAGATCACCTCCCAGAAACGGAACGGCGCCAAAACGCCCCTGTAGATATCCATTGCGGATGTTCTCATTCTTTCGCGGTGAAAACTCCCAAAGGGAGTATACTTCCGTAGCAGCCGTATCCGGATTTTTTTCAGTAAACCATATTTGGTCACGGCGCAATAAAGATAAATCAAGAAGCATAACGTCATGTGTCGTAAATAACAGCTGGGCTCCTTTTGTATTTACGTATGGATCCTGCATCATTTCTACCAGACGTCTGGTAAGCAGAGGGTGGAGGCTTGCTTCCAGTTCGTCGATGATAAGTATTTTGCCTTCATTAAGGGCAGAAAGCCACGGACCAATCCTTGAGAAGAAACGCTGCGTACCGGCCGATTCATTTTCCAGTGGAAGAGGATACTTCTCATTTTCCGCGCTCCCTTTCACTTGATGAACCATTAAAACATTTGGTTTGTCGCCGGTCTCATTTATACCATATTGGGTGATTCCCAAGTCTGCCAATAATAGCTCATTTAATATCTTTGTTTTTTCCTCCTCCATCGAAATCGTAATATCGGGCGTGTCCTGTTCGTCCGGGTTGGATAAATTCTCATTAAACCAGCGGTATGCATTCTCCGTTTGTGGAAGATTCCATGAATTGGATGCTACTAAATAAAGCCTGTTGGATGGGGTACGGCCTGCCAGGGTTTCCTGTTCTGTGATATTTTCACGGAATAGATATTTTCCATTATCACGGGAAAATATCAGGGCCTCCCTTCCTTTTGGCCAATAATAAAGATATTCCTTTAATATTTCTCTATCGGTATAAGAAAAACCATAATTGTATCGGATACCCTGATAGAAGAAAAAAACCTCAAATTCTGTAGCAGTTTCTTTTGCGTTTGTAAATTGGAAACCGTCATAGGGAAGTTTCTTAGCCTTTAATATCTGGGCACTTTTACCGGACACCATATCCTGCATCGTTTGTAATGCACGCAACAAATTACTCTTGCCGGATGCATTGGCGCCATATAATACGGCGACGGGCAAAAGACGTTTATTACCTTCAAGTATAAGCTGGTCTTCATGGGTATGATCTGAAGATGCAAGTAAACTGAGTGTCATCTTATCTTTGATAGAGCGAAAGTTCTTTACACTGAATTCTATAAGCATTGTTGTTCACCTCTTTATCTGATTATACCACAAAAATACCGATTGTAAACATTTATAGCTGAATTTTGAATAAAAGACGCAAAAATCAGATTCAAATTCCCACTCACAGTTTATAAGGTCTCCAGAAGGTCAATATCTCCAGCCAGGTTTTATATCGGATATTTCCCGGCAGTATTCGGGATATTTCAGTTTTATGCCCTCGATAAAATAAGGGGTGAACTCACGGCAGAACAGGTCGTAGGGCGTAAAATCGTCCTTGTGTTTCTTTTCCGTGTAGCCATTCCAAAGGTTAAATGCAAGATGGCAGACACGTACTGTTCCGCTTGTCTGCCAACCTCCATGCATTCCATCTGGGTTAATGCGATCCTTTTTGAAATCGAACATCTGATTGATATTTGCTCGTGTTTCCTCCGCAATTCCCATTACGTAGAAAAATGCTCGGTGGTAAGAATCCGTATTGCCTGACTTTTCAAGCATTGTATGATAAAACTGCTCATGTTGTTTTGATTTTATTTCTGCCATATGAACCTCCAATCTGTCTAAATGGCACTGTGAATACTAATAAAACATTGTCTTTTTAGCTTACTTATTCTCTGATCTTATTTTTGTACCTACGCTGCATATATTCCGATTACAGAGCCTCCAGAAGAGTCAATACCTCCAACCAGGAATCCAACTCGCCGGCAGGGGCTGCCCACAAACGAATGGAAAGAATGCTTATAGCCTGCTGACGAATGCGGTAATAATGCCGACTGGATATGTGCAGCCGGTACAGGATGTCGGGGTGGGAGAGTTTTTCCGGAATAATGAATGTCTCGTAAACGACTTTGTACATGAGCTCTCCATTACCGGGTTTCTGCCTGAGAACCGTCAAGGCTTCGTTGATCCGGTCCAACAGCAACCGTGATCTTTGAACACTCTGTAGCCTGTTTTCCAGTTTGACATTGTTCATGCCGATCTCTGCGTTCACCAGACTGAGAAGGGCATCCAGATCATTCATGGGCTGATCCAACTCTTCAGCGATACGGGTCGGAAAACACTCCAGCGCCCAGCTTATGTTTCGGTAGTGCTGAAGCATCAGCAGGGTATTGTGGTACATATTGCGCTTTTTCTTTTTTGCTGCCTCCCGGATCTTCTCATCATCAATGTCCAGATCCTCCAAAATCCCTCTCTTGGTCAGCATCTGGATAAATGCTGCGGACCCAGCGGACAGTTTGTTTTCCTGCTGGTCATACATGTTTTTATCTGAATTTTTTTCGTTGTTACTCATGGGGAGCCTCCTTCTGAATTAAATCGGGGGCCATAGTCTTCACATGGTCCCCGGATCGTTCGGTTATTCACTGGATAAGAGTTATGGTTTGTATA
>Ga0153940_1000554_pt1 | contig 18599 bp, 19 predicted proteins | sample TSNJ024MetaG_FD_104736 | JGI IMG/M metagenome (GOLD analysis project Ga0153940, IMG submission 104736) | Attine ant fungus gardens microbial communities from New Jersey, USA - TSNJ024 MetaG | ecosystem: Host-associated > Fungi > Mycelium > Unclassified | place: USA: New Jersey, Brendan T. Byrne...
CCCTGTTGGTTTACTTTCCGACAGGGGACATTTTTATTTTGGCATGAGGGAGCAACCTTATTTTGGCGGAAGGGGTCAATTTTGCCTGGCGCGAGGGGGCAACGCCCGCCGGATTTTCCATTAACCAAATCTCCCTCTTTAAGGACTTTTGAGGATGGGATACCGTGTGCCATTTCATTATTAATGCTTATGCAGGTCCATCCCGGAAACTTGTATGTTACAAAAGGAGCCGACTTTGCTCCGAAATTTTTAAGTATTTCCGCTCCGTATTCATCCAATTCTTTTGTAGTCATACCTATTCTGGCATATTCTCTCATTTCTTTCAATGTGATTGCAACAACGTTACTGATCTCCTGAATACCTTTTAAATCTTCATCTGTCTCTACTATCATATCATTTTTTTTGCAAAGTTATAACTAAGAAAATGCCTGTCATAGTATAAATTAGACATATCGTAAACACGTTGTAGTTGAACATTATGCATATCTTTGTATCCATTATGCCAATCAATTTTCTAAAAGAAATTATTCAACAGGAAAGACTATCTTCTAATGGTAGATATTGGATGAGGAAATCCCCATCTGAGGCATATATTGACTATATTGAAGGGTTCTATTTGTTTTATGATATTGATAATAAAACCGATCATTGGATATTTAATGATGGCTTCCCCTCAATTATATTATTCCCTAATAAGAATAACAAGGTTTGCATTACTATTGATGGTAAAGAAAACATTGTGGAATCGGGCTGGGTTGATGCCGGTGTTATGAAGAAGTCTTATTTAAGATATTTCGAAGAGCTAGACTATATCCTGATTATAAGATTTAAACCTGAGTATTTTCACAAACTGTTCAGCTTAAAGCCTTCCTTTTTCAAATACAGGAATATTGCAACATTGGCAGAGATTAATTTTGATGTAGATTTTTTTAGTCAGGTATATGCTACGAATTCCATTGATAGCAAGATTGATATAATCGAATCGTACATAAAGAACCTGATTCCAGTAAATGACAAAGTCGGGTTATTAAATTCTGCTGTTGAACTAATCAATCGAACTAAGGGGCAAATCTCCGTGTCCAATGTAATTAAAGAGATTGGAGTAAATTACAAATGGCTGGAACGGAACTTCTCCATGCATATGGGACTTACACCTAAAGAGTACATCCAATTACAACGATTTATTTCTGCATATATCAATTTACATACTGAGCCAAATGATTTATTGAATGTAGCAATAACTAATGGCTATTATGATTATAACCATTTTCTTAAAGAATTTAAGGATTTTACGGGAAAAACTCCGATGGAATACATGTCCGCAAAAGGAGTATTATCATAAGAGTATTCTAAAACTAGGAGCTTGATTAGCTGTTCTGATTTTAAACTTCAGTATTAAATAAAGTAAATGCAAATTAAAAAGGTACTTGAATCAAAATACAATCTTTCTCAAAAGAATAGCGAACTGCTTATTTCTCATCTGGAACAGGTAACATATTCGAAGAAAGAAATAATACAAAAGGCTGATACGATGGACTATTATATCTATTTCGTTGAGAGTGGCCTTATCCGTAGCTTTATTTCCAGAGATGGACGGGAAATCACTTTGTGGATTGTTCCCGAAGGAGGAACTCCTATCTCATCCTCAGGATTAACAAAACCCGGTATATCTAAAATAACAATAGATGCTGTGACCGACTGTATATTATGGAGAGTATCAAGATCGCAACTAGGATCTTTATGCAGAGAGTCTCTTGCTTTTGCCAATTTCACAAGAGAGATGGCAGAGAATTTCATATTCGAAACCGAGATATTCTGGGCAGACTATTATGGTCTTGATAAGAAAGAACAATACAAACGTCTTATGAAACAATATCCTGAACTTCTTCAACGGGTATCATTAGGTGAAATAGCCTCTTATCTGGATATTACACCTCAATCGTTGAGCCGAATTCGTCGCGAGATTGATTAATTACCATAAGGTAAATTCTATAAAATTCCAATTCTTTACCTTTGCCTTTCATTTATAAATATGATCAAAATGAAAGGTTTTATATTCTTATTAGTCGCTATTATTTTCGAGACATTGGGCACCTCGATGTTAAAGATGTCGGAACAGTTCACAAAACTTACACCTTCGGTCGTATCAATAATTGCTTATCTCATCACCTTTTATTTTCTGAGCTTGTCATTAAAGACTATGCCTGTAGGTATTGCCTATGGAATATGGGGTGGTCTGGGAATTGTATTGATAACCGTAATCGGAGCTGTATTCTTTAAGCAGACACCTGATGTGCCGGCTATCATAGGTATTGGACTTATTGTTGCAGGAGTCGTTGTTGTGAATGTATTTTCAAAAATGAGCGTTCATTGATCTCTATTTTTTAGAATAAGTGTTCTTAATCGTTCCTGATGTTCATCGCCCCATTGTCCCAAAGCTGAGATAACAGGAATCAGGGTTTTTCCGAATTCAGTTAAGCTGTATTCCACTTTTGGAGGAACTACTGGATAAATCTTTTTAGTTATTAATTCATGTTCCTCTAATTCCTTTAATTGCATATCCAATACCCTGCGGGAAGCATCGGGTATTTTACGTTGTAACTCACTCGGCCGCTGATATCCTTCATTAATAAACCACAACAGACGGATTTTCCATTTGCCGTACAAGACTTCTCCTATCAGGTCCAATCCACAATTTAAGCTTAAAGGTATCTTTCTCTTATACATAACGTAAATATAAATCAATTCACGAAGTTAGGCAATAGGGAATAATTTATCCCTATATGAATCGTTTTTCCGTACTTGCAGAGACAAACAGCTTATTCTACTTTTGGTGTGAGGTATAGAGTACAAAACAATATTTTAATTTTTACAACTATGAATTATCCAAATGTAATCGCAGAATTGATAGAAGCACAAAACCTGTTTGACAGTAACAAATACGCAGATTGTTTTGCAGAAGCAGCAGTTGTTGTTGATGAAGAACAAACTTATAACGGAAAAGATGAAATCAGGAACTGGATTAATGAAGCAAATGAAAAATATAAAGTAGTCATGGAACCGATAGCATACAAAAGTACTCAAACAACAGGTATCCTTACAGCTAAGATTTCCGGAACATTTGAGGGTAGTCCTGTTTTATTGGATTATCACTTTGAAATAACAGAAAATAAGATTAATTATCTCGAAATAACGGTAAATGAGATATGATCATTAAAGGACATTGAATCCGGCAATTCCTATTTATCTTTGTTGTACAAAAGAATTCACTTTAAATATAAAAAAACAGGAGATAAATAGGGATGATCAAAGTAATAGCCGAGGATTTTATTAAAGAAGAGTATCTGGAAATCGTAAAACCTCTTTATGCTGAATTGGTTGCTAAGACCAAACTGGAAGAAGATTGTATCGAATACAACCTTTATATAGATCAGGACGATAAAACTCACTTTATCTTCATTGAAGAATGGCTGGATCATGATGCATTGGACAGACATTGCCAGACAGAGCATTTCAGACGGCTTGTACCTCTGATCAATAAGCATCAATCTAAAGAATGTGAATTTACCATTATGGAAATTTTTCAATAAGCAAAAGGATGGAGAATAAAGATATCCTGATAAAAGCACAGGAATATATAAAAGAAACTTTTCTCAAAGAAGGAACGGGGCATGATTACTATCATATAGAACGAGTGGTAATCAATTCCAGAAAGATTTTGCAAACAGAACATGCAGATAGCTTTCTGGTTGAACTAGCTGCTTGGTTGCATGATCTCGGCGATCATAAACTCCATAATGGGGTAGATAAGTCTGATGAATTAATCAGTGCATTTCTTAAATCATTGGCTATTGAACAATCAATTATAGACAGAGTTGTCAAGATTGTTTCTCAGGTATCTTTCAGTAAAGGGATCAGACCATCCTCCATAGAAGCCGAAATTGTACAGGATGCAGATAGATTAGATGCTATCGGAGCAATCGGTATAGCCCGATGTTTTGCTTATGGCGGTAGTAAGAATCGCATCTTATATAGTCCTGACGCAAAAGAGATAGAAAATTCAAGTATTCAACATTTCTATGATAAGCTATTCAAATTGAAAGATCTGATGAATACTGAATCGGCTAAGCTGATAGCAGCAAAACGGCATTCATTTATGGAAGAATATATCGCTGAATTTTACAGAGAAGTTCAATAAGAATGTAATTAAATCTATGTTATTTTGACTTAATATAATTTTAAGAGAAAGCGATTTTACAATTATTAGGCTATAATAAAAAAAGATAAGAATGATATTATTAACAGCAGGACTGGTCGTTACAAAGAACGATCAATTACTTTTAGCATACAGCAACAATAAAAATGCGTGGTATTTACCTGGTGGAAAAGTAGATAAAGGAGAAACTTCGAGAGAAGCACTTATAAGAGAAATTAGGGAAGAATTAAACATTGACTTACAACCCGATAAAATCGAAGAATACAAACATATTTCAGCTCCGGCATACGGAGAAAGTCCTGAATTGATAATGGAACAGGACACTTTTCGATATGATTTAACAGAAGAGATACAACCAAGCCATGAAATTGCTGCAGTGAAATATTTTGATCTGGAAATGTATAAGCAGGAACCAGCTCAGGTACCCGGTGTATTAAAGATATTTACTCTATTGAAAGAAGACGGCATAATTTTATAAATTGGAATGATGCGATAGTCGTAGAAATAAGAAGGAGGAGCTATTGCTCCTCTTCTTCATTTTTTATGTATCCGACACGTTTTCGTGGTTTACTTTCCGGTTCTCTAGTACTGGCTAATTCTGTCAGAGCCTGATATATCTCATTAAACTGCATATTGGTTTCGAGCATAAATGTTTCTAACTTCCGGTTAAGCTCTGCATAGCCTGAAGCATACTTTCTTAATGCAACAAAAGCTCTGATTATTGAAATATTTACCTGAATAGCCAATGGGCTGTTTAATACACTGGATAGTTGCGCTATACCTTGTTCTGTAAAAGCAAAAGGCATATAGCGTGTTCCTCCCCAGTTTGAGGTGCCAAAATTGCACCTCAAGATTTCCCATTCATCCGCTGTCAGTTCAAACATAAAATCGTCAGGGAATCTTTCAATATTACGTTTGACCGCTCTTTTCAGATTTTTGGTTTCTACCTGATACAGTTCTGCCAGATCAAAGTCAAGCATGACACGCATCCCCCTTATTTCAAATATCTTATTCTGAATAATCTGTAGTTCCATGTCAGTTAGATATATTAAGAGTGGACTTTCTTGTATTCGTATTAAACAGTATGATTACCTCTGGCTCAGTTGCTTCTTTTCCATATTCACAAAAAGCATTCAATACCCATTCTCGAAAGGCTTTAGTGTATAAGGATTGAATATGAAAACTCAGGAAGATAATAACTTCTAAATTATAATAGGTGCGAATATATTCTTCTTTCTCATTTCGGGTATATCTGTATTCTTTGGTTACATCCGGTTCTCTCAATAAGCCATCTTTGAATATAGCTTTGAGGTGCTTATTAATTGTAGGTGTATATATGCCAAACAGATCAGCAATTTCATTTACTGTCATCCAAACTGTACCATTAACTATTTTCACTTCAATAATGGGACTATTAGTCTCTATATTTATAAACTTTATATATCCTGCTTCCATAATTTAGATTTTATTGATTTACGGCAAATTTATCACTCAGATCTTTTACTTTTGAAGCAAAATCATCCATGTCGTTACTTATCTTAGAATCAGTAATACGGGCATATATTTGAGTTGTTCGAATATTAGTATGTCCCAGCATCTTACTTACACTCTCAATGGATACTCCCTTAGAAAGAGTCAGAGTGGCAAACGTGTGCCGGGCAACGTGAATAATAATGATTAAAACGGTAATCGGCGAAACACAGCGAATTAAACGTAACTTGTTTGAAATGAATTAAATTACTCTGATTTGCTGTTTTGCTAAAAAGCAGGATATTGTAAAATATAGCAGTATTTGAGTTACCAATCCGTTACCACGATAGTTACCAAATCTAAACAGGTAACTTATTGCTGATCGGAGAAATATAGCTCGGGTTCGTTTGTTCTGATTCACAACATTTTGCATAACAAAGAGCACTTGTAAAACAGGTAACTTTGCCTTCCGGCAAAGCCCATAAAATTATAAGTGTTATGAAACAAGAAAAATTCAAGGTTTTGCTTTACCTAAAAAAAAGCAGTTTGGATAAATCAGGTAAAGCTCCCATCATGGGACGGATAACCATCGGGCGATCCATGGCTCAGTTCAGCCTGAAACTATCCTGTACTCCTTCTTTATGGAATCCCCGTGAAAGCCGCCTGAACGGGAAGAGCCGGGAAGCCGTAGTAACCAATGCCAAATTAGACAAGCTGCTGCTTGCCGTCAATTCGGCTTATGGATCCCTGTTGGACAAGAAACAACGATTCACAGCCGAAGATGTTAAAAACCGGTTTCAGGGTAGCATAGAAACACAAATGACCCTGTTGAAGCTCTTTGACCGCATAACCGATGAGCTAAAGATGCGTATCGGTATTGACCGTGCAGCAAGTACACTCTCCACCTACATTTATACCCGCCGGGCTTTGGTCGAGTTTATCAAAAAGAAGTTCAATACCTGTGATTTGGCATTCGGACAGCTCAACGAACAGTTTATCAGCGAGTTTCAAGATTTTGTACTGCTGGATAAGGGATTGGCGATGGATACCCTGCGTCACTATCTTGCTTTATTGAAGAAAGTGTGCAAGATAGCCTATAAGGAAGGGCACTCCGAGAAATGCCATTTTGCCCATTACAAGCTACCCAAGCAAAAAGAAACCACACCTAAAGCATTGAGCCGAGAGGATTTTGAAAAAATCAGAGATCTGGAGATTCCCGAACACAGAGTCTCCCACATCATTACACGGGATCTGTTCCTTTTTGCCTGCTACACGGGTACCTCATATGCCGATACCGTCTCTATCACCGGGGAGAATATCATTACAGACGAAGAGGGTAGCTTGTGGCTGAAATACCGCAGGAAGAAGAACGAGCTGTTGGCACGGGTCAAACTACTTCCCGAAGCTATCGCCCTGATTGAGAAGTATAAAGATGAGAGTAGGCAAACCTTATTCCCGATACAGCACTATGCAACTTTACGCTCCAATATGAAAGGCCTGCGGATCATGGCTGATCTCTCCCAGGATCTGGTCTACCATGCCGGAAGACATTCGTTTGCCAGTCTGGTCACGCTCGAAGAGGGCGTACCCATAGAAACAATCAGCCGGATGCTCGGCCACAACAACATAACCACCACACAGGTCTATGCCCGTGTTACCCCTAAAAAGCTCTTCAAGGATATGGACAAATATATAGAGGCAACCCGGGATTTAAAATTAGTTCTTTAATTATCAACCACTTTAATGTTATATAAAAATGCGAAGCACATTCAGTATATTATTCTATATCAACAGAAACAAAATTAAGACAGACGGTACCACTGCTATTTTGTGCCGGATCAGTATAGATGGTAAACAGACCGTCCTTTCGACAGGCATCTATTGTGCTCCCGAAAGCTGGAATACTAAGAAAGGTTCTACCGACAATGAACGAAATAATATTCGCCTTGCCAAATTCCGGGCAAAATTAGAGCAAGCCTACGAAAACATGCTAAAAAACACAGGAGTTGTCAGTGCAGAGCTATTAAAGAATATCATTGCCGGAGTAAATTCCGTTCCGGCTATGCTGCTACAAGCAGGCGAAGCGGAACTTGAACGGCTGCGCCTGCGTTCGTTGGAAATAGCCTCTACTTCTACCTACCGTCAGTCCAGACTCACACAACGGAATCTGAAAGCTTTTGTCAACTTTCAAGGGAAAGAAGATATTGCTTTTGAGTCCGTTACAGAAGCCTTCGGGGAATCCTTCAAAATATTCTGTAAGGGGGAATTGGGCTTTAGCTCCAGCCATACCAACCGGCACCTTTGCTGGCTCAACAGGCTTATATACATTGCTGTCGATCAGGAAATATTAAGGGCCAATCCCCTTGAAGAGCTTGCCTACGAGAAGAAAGATGCTCCCAAACTTAAATACATCACCAGAAGTGAACTCAAACGGATTATGGAAATCCCGATGCACAGCAGGATGTTGGAACTGGTTCGCCGGACATTTATTTTCTCCGCCTTTACCGGATTAGCCTATGTGGATATGCAAAGGCTTTATCCCCGCCATATCGGAAAAACAGCAGATGGCAGGCCTTATATCCGAAAACGCAGAGTGAAGACCAATGTGGAAGCATTTATTCCGCTGCACCCGGTGGCCGAACAGATACTTAAACTTTATAATACCACAGATGACACAAGCCCTGTATTTCCACTACCCGTAAACCGGAATGTGATCTGGAACGACATTAACCAGATAGGCATTGTCGCCGGATTGAAAGAGGGGCTGTCCTACCATAAAAGCCGCCATTCGTTCGCAACACTCTTATTATCAGCAGGTATATCTATAGAGAGCATTGCCAAAATGATGGGGCATGCCAATATATCGACGACACAAGGCTACGCCAAAGTAACCGATGATAAAATATCGCAAGATATGGACCGGCTTATCGAACGAAGAAAAACAATGCATAATAACGCAAACGAATTAGTAACTACAAAATAAATACACCCATGAAAAAAGAGAAACGCGGAATAATTACAATTACATATAATGGAATAATTACTGTTCCGGGTGATGTAAAAATGAGTATCGGTGAAATTGCCGGCTTGTTCGGCATTTACTACCGGACGACAAAGCGACATATCCGTGCTATTGAAAAATCGGGTATTGTCCGGGGTGATGATTCGATGGGTTGTGTAGTTGAAGGAAGAAATATCTATCCGGATTATTATGGGGTGGATATGATTATCGCTCTTGCTTTCCGCATCCAATCAAAAAATGCAGAGGTATTTAGAGAATGGCTATGCAAAAAGGCTACGCGAAAAGACTTTTTTGAAATGCCGGTAATACCCATTCAAAATTATATGTTGAATTGAATCTCCCTGCTTCTAAAATATCCAGCAGGAATAAACATTCCTGTAGCATAAATAAATTATCTTTGTTATAATAAAAGAATGACGGATGGAAACTAAATGTATTTTTGACGATATACAGTTACAGAAAGCAGCATTTATCTTAAAAAATAAGCATGCGAAATTATCCGGGCTGACTTCCTCCGAGATAAAGAACATGGCGGTAGTCTGGTGTTACTATTCGGGAAAGATAGAAGGCAATACTTATACTTATGTCGAAACCGAAGCTTTGTTAAAAGACGATGTAACCTCGCCTAAGCGTTACGAAGATGCCAAGATGCTCAAAAACCTCTATAATGGCTTTATAACGGTACTCGAGCAGATACTCAAAGACGGAGCTATCAATATTGACCAGCGTGCCGTTCTTACTGTCCACTCTATGCTGGCCGACGAACTAGTACAGGCAGCTGATAAAGGAATTCTAAGATCAAAAGCTGTAGGCATTACCGGAACAACATATATTCCACCCAAGGAAGCCGACGAAATAGAAGAGCGTTTTGAAGATATTCTATCCGGGCAATACCTGTATGACAACCCGATGGAGCAGGCTGTCTACCTGCATTGCAACATGGCACGCCTGCAACCTTTTATAGACGGTAATAAACGCACCTCTCGTTTTCTGGAAAGTATTGTATTGATGAATAATGATCTCATACCGGTTTATTCAGCAAAAGACGAAGATTTGCTAAATTACCGTAAGGGACTTATCCATTTTTATGAGACGGAAGAGTACGGTCCTTATGCCGATTATTTCCTGAACAGGCAGATCCAACGGATTAATGACCTGTCGCTTAAAACAGAAGTAAAATTCGATTTAAAAACAAACAAGGAAATAAAAACTCCGGCTCAATCTTTCAGAAAGAAAATGTAGTCTTTCTTACAACATAATTAAAATACTAATAACTGAAAGCGAACCTAGAAATCATAGTTGTGATAAGCTTTCAATTTTGTATCTTAGTTCCTTGAAATACAGTAAACGATAATATCTATGCACTTTCTATGGTGTTGTGATAAGCTTTCAATTTTGTATCTTAGTTCCTTGAAATACAGTACGTAGAGTTTTTTTATAGTCCAACGAGGTGTTGTGATAAGCTTTCAATTTTGTATCTTAGTTCCTTGAAATACAGTTATGTAAATATAATATATTTCGGTGCCACTGTTGTGATAAGCTTTCAATTTTGTATCTTAGTTCCTTGAAATACAGTAATCATTAATTCAGCTCCCATCAAATATTGGTTGTGATAAGCTTTCAATTTTGTATCTTAGTTCCTTGAAATACAGTAAATTTGGATCACGGTAATACTCATTATAAGTTGTGATAAGCTTTCAATTTTGTATCTTAGTTCCTTGAAATACAGTACAAATCAGCCTGGAGTGTACCATTAGGGTGTTGTGATAAGCTTTCAATTTTGTATCTTAGTTCCTTGAAATACAGTTACGACGGCGGGAAAAACCACCTCTACGTCGTTGTGATAAGCTTTCAATTTTGTATCTTAGTTCCTTGAAATACAGTGCAACTACTGTATCTATCAATGATTTGCGTTGTGATAAGCTTTCAATTTTGTATCTTAGTTCCTTGAAATACAGTAGTGCAGTATAGACCATTTGATAGATATCGGTTGTGATAAGCTTTCAATTTTGTATCTTAGTTCCTTGAAATACAGTAAAACCGATACCGCTTACCCCGGCTTTGGTGTTGTGATAAGCTTTCAATTTTGTATCTTAGTTCCTTGAAATACAGTAAAGACGTATGCAGGCAATCGAGGATACTGGTTGTGATAAGCTTTCAATTTTGTATCTTAGTTCCTTGAAATACAGTATAGATATAGATAATGTGCTGTAATTCAATATATACCACAACTCATTAGGGTTTCAAAAAATGATGTATTTCAAATAAAAATCCCGATTTCGGTCGGGATTTTTTATTCTTAAAAGAGTTCTAGTTGTTGTCCTTCCGTTTTCTTGGCTTCCGCAGTTTTGCCATAAAATAATTCCATCATTCCAAATTGCTTGTCCGTTATACAGATGATTCCTACATGCCCTTTTTCAGGTAAAAACTTTTTAACCCGCTTGATATGCACATTCGCGTTTTCCATACTCATACAATGACGGAGATAGATTGAAAACTGGAACATCGTAAATCCATCCTTTTGCAGATTTTTACGGAAATCAGCATATACCTTCCGGTCTTTTTTTGTTTCGGTAGGAAGGTCGAACAATACTAAAACCCACATAACCCGATATTGATTTAACCTGTCCTGTTGCATAACGCAATGTCACATTACAAACTCAGGATATTTTATTTTTCGCAATTTACCCTCAAAACATTGCACCAATGAAGATGTAGTCTGACTGACTGCAACCATCAATGGGCTTTTTTTATCATTCACTACTACATCAATAGTTGGTATTTGCAATAATTGTGTTTTTATAGACTGCGATAATTCTTCAAAATTTTCGCCATTATCTACAATGGAAAACACAATCGCGTCGACAAAGGGACGATAAGGTTCCATAATATCGTCTGCCAGACAATAAGCATTGTAACGGTTGTGGTGATGTATCCCTAAAGTCGGTAACAACCCACTGGAAACCAGTGAACGCGCTACTACAGCCCGTAGAATAGCATAGCCGTAATTCAACAGATTATTGGGTGGAAATTCCTCTCGGCCCCTCACAAAATTATCTATTTTCGGGAAAGCTTCTTTCCAGTAATAGGCAGCAGCACGGGCTTCGTAATTATCCGGATCCCCACTTTTTACATCACTTGCCCAATATTCCATATTGCGAATGTTGCATGGACGGTATTTTCGCAAAACTTCAGTCTGATTCTTTATTTTAGCTTTGATGGTTTGCTGCCAGAGATTCTTTTTTAACGGATCGGTAGCCTGAATTTGCGCATTGAATTTTTCTGTCTGTGTTTTATTTCCGCATAAAGGAAGCATCAGGCCAACCGGCATGCGGTTACTATTGCAAGTGATGAGAGCAGTATTATTTTCCAATAGCGCTTCTATTAGTCCATGTGTTAAGGTGATTTGTTTATGATCAAGGACAACGACACCCAAATCCTCGATAGGGAAAGTCGCCTCACTATCCTTTTTGAATTTTTCGGGCAAAGTGTCGTTCTTTTCAACCTCAGGCAGCTTTATTACCAATTGGCTGTTCCGCATACTCAGGTATGTGGGGTTGCCGAAATAGAGTGTTTTCTTTATCATGGGTTTTCATTTGATACAAATATCCTGTCTCGCTCCTTATCGATAGTTCCACCCATATAGCCACATACCCCCATACGAGGAGAATTAACTACAGGAAAAGATGCATAGTCTTCAAAATCTTCGCATTCCTTCGCATGCTTCTTTGCGCATTTATCGCAAAATTCTGCGTCTTCTTCATACATACAAACAGTACATATTTGTGTAGCGGGAGTTTTTTTACAACTGCTGCACATAATTTTCAAAGGCTCGTTGCGGGAAAGCAAAACGATTTTCTTATTGGCTTTCACGGAATATTCACCCATAACTGTTATTGATAATTCTGTAGAACTTCCGAAATCGTATTCATACTCTAATATTAAATCCTTATATAATACATCTTTCACTTTTCTACTCATGGGAACCGTGCCATCTATCTCTTCCATCATTTTTTCATATTTGACAATATTTCCTTTTTCTAAATATTCATAGGCATCCATCATATCGAACATGCCAAATCTGTTATTCCCTTTTTTCCGCTTCCTGAAAGCGCTCATATGTCCGCAACATTCCAGCCAGATTTTACGCAAAAATGTATCAAAGTCATTCATCTTCACTTCACCGTCAATCCACAAACTAAGAAAATAAGGAGAATATCCCCATTTTTTATTTGTTTCGACTTTAACCAAAAATGATTTTCCTGATTTTCCGGTTGTTTCCTTTTCTTTTAAATGTGTGGTTAGATGGCGATTAATTCCTGCTTTAGCAAATAGTTTGCCACAAAACGGGCATTTACCTTCGGATTTGGTGTTCTCTTGCATGATGATTAATTTTATCGACGAAATTTAATTTATAATTGATTCTATAATTAGCCTTCTTAAATGATTTTCATTTTGTTAATTCAATATTATTAATCATGGCATAGAGATTTAATGTTCCCTAAACGATCGATATTGAGTTTAACACATACTTGTTTTATCGAAAGATTAGTATTTATATCATTCTCAACTTTGTTTAATTGGAAAAATTCGATTTTATCAACAATCGGTTTTGCGACAAAATAGGGTATTGCATAAAGCCTGTTTCCTGTAAAACTTACAATCTTATATATTCGATTCAAATTTATTAATTCTTTAGAAATATTATTTTCTAACTCCTCTTCCGTTGGCATATACACCAAATCATTCGGCGACAAATGAAACAGCAATTCATGCCCTTTTTCATTCCTTTCAGGAACAGCATTCAAACCTTGTTTCAGGCGTTCGACTACAATATTTAAAGCGATGGTTTCATATGAGCGATTACCTTTATCATCGGTATAAATAGCGAAAAATAGATTCGTTCCTTTTGCAGCTTCAACATATTTTGCCTTTTTATTTCCTGTATATCCCACCTGAAACTTATTGCCGATTGTTTCATACACACGCACCTTACGGACCGGCTGATGACGTTTACCATCGTTGAAGGCAATAATATTTTGATTCATTTCCTCAATACCTTCCGGCGAAAAAGCCAGTTCCGGCTTATTACCTTTCATTGCTAAATAATTAATAAGAATCTTTTGTATCCCGCTATCTGTTATAGATTCTTTTATGAATTTCTCGGAAAAAGAAGTGTCTAATGGTTTGCGTACTGCGGCATTCTCTGTTTCAAAATAATAAATATCCACTTTGGAAATATCTGTTTTTCCATAAAGATATTTCCTGTCTTTAAAGTATTTATTGATTTTATCCGCATCAAACTTTCCGTATGCAGCAGCGATCTTCCGAATCTCATTTCTCAAACCTTTATCCACAATATTATCCAAATTCTTCAAAGCTTCGCTCAGTTTTATTTTCTTCTTTCTCTGCAACGAAACTTTTGCAAATACCGTATCCTTATGAAGTGGCTTCCGTATTGCCCAACTGTCGCCCTTCGCTTGAGGTTTCAAAACCTTTTTCCCGTTTTCGTAAGCCAGATACTTATTGGTGGTTTTATTAATCACTCGCAGGTTTTGCTTAAAGCTAACTACGATTTTCTCCAACTCATTCTGGGCATCGGTAGTGAAACTATCCCACGGTTTTATAAATTCTTTGGGAATATCCCGTACTACTTGTTTCCCGGCTGTCTTATCGAAATAAGAAGTTTGCTCAAAAATCCTCAATTTCCGCTGTAAATCATATCGTGAAGTTTCGGATTTAGCAGATTGGTTATTTAGTAGGTTCACATGATCTCTTGTAGCACAGGCAATAGCTAAAGCATCCATTGCATGATGGCGGTGATCGGTACGTTTCTTTTGAAAGCCTTTCGATAACTCCAAAGGAACGGTTGGCAGAAATTTCTGATATTGCTCGTTCCAGGCAGTAAATGAAGTGCTATTAGTCAATAAGTTCATCCGCTCAAAACGTGAGATAATCAGGCTGTTCCATATAGCGTCCAAGCCCCAGTCACGTTTTAACACGGTAGTTACGCTGCCAGTACAAGTCACAACATTTTTAGAGGTAGCTTCCAACTCACCTTCTTCACGAACCACATTTGACAATACCCCCTTCACTGTCTTACTGATATATCGCGTATCATTCATTTGACGGTCGATAAACGATTCGGGTATATCTTCTAACAGTAGTTTAGTACGTTTTGAGCGATTATTTGCATAATATTCTTTTACAAAAACCTGATAATCTTCTTCTGAGGAAATTTCAACTACCTGTCCTAAACCCAACACAACTTTTTCTCCGTGATGATTTTTGATAAACTCTAATCCAAGCTGCCTGTCTTTCAGCCTATTTACGGCAGCTTCACATATCACCTTATTGCTAAAACTATCGTCAAAATAACGGCTTTGCGGGATAATGTGTTCTATCTCATATTCGGATGTAAACAATTTACCAAGCGGAATAAACTGTCCGGTATAAGGCGAACGATATTTTTGTTCGAGCCACAACTTATAACGTTGGAGTTCCGAACTTGTCGGTTGTGCTGTTTTACTTATTTTCAGAATATCATCGGGTATTTCAATGTTAGAATTTACAACACCATCCTCATAAATTTTCAATATTTCCTGTTGTATTGGTGAATAAGGACGAATATTATCTACATTCAATTTTCCATCCGAATTTTCCTTCAATTCCATCAGCAAAGCCTTGATGCGGAGATTGGTGTTTTCATTTTCCGTAATAGTATTGGTCAATTTCTTACGTTCATCGGCTGTTCTTTTCATATCACGTCCAAGCTCGATGTGGATTTCGAAAATATCGCCATATTTTTTCCAAATATCCCGTACTACCCGCATCGTTTCGGTAATCACCTGTTCTACAATAGGATTCCGCAGGGAATGTTGTTTAAATTCCTTTAAATAATCATCAATATCCTGTGGCGTTTTCCAGCGGATAGCGTCGCTCGCTTCGGAGTGCCGGTCGTAAACAATATATTGCACCAGCCACAACTGCAAACCCTGAAAATCATTCTCATTAATCAAATTTATGGCCTTTTCGCGCACACGGTCTTTTATTTTCGCATCGTATTCTCCTGTAAGGATTTTATCAATCCTGCCTTTGGTTTTTGTATCTATGGCACTCCAGTCCCAATATTTACCCAAACGCATTAATGGTAATAACTTCTTTATAGCTTTTTCGGAATATGTTCCGTATTCGCTTTTGAATGGTGGAAATTTTTTGAAGTTTTCCACAAAAGAAGTTTCATCTAAATTATGTTTCTTTGCAAAAGAGGACAACGCTTGCTCATATTCCTTCTTGTCTGTTACCGAATAGATTATGTGCCATAGATTCTGTCCTGTTTCGGATGTTAAGAAATCAGCCGGAACATTTTCCACCTTCGCCAATCGTGTTCTTATCTGCGTGCCGGTTTCATTGCAGGGATAGGTTTTATCTTCTACAAAGTTCCAGCGATACCCTTTTTCCGTCAATTTGAAATATTTCAGCAATGCTTTTTGGTCAATCTCTTTCCTGCCATTCAGAAAGTTGAACAAATTTCCCTTATCTTCTACATTTACAATAAATTGAGACGTAATATCCGCATCATTATCTTTTCTGTATATTTTAAGGTTAAACATCCATTGCCAAAGACGGAACTCCTGATACAGCGGATGGGACTTCGGTATGGCTTTCAGATATTCTTTAATCTCAATATCGTTTCCGTTTGCATCTTTTTCAAATACTTTTTGTATCGGATTCCCTTTTTCGTCTTTCTTATTAATTTTGTGAATTTTATATTCCAAAACACAATTTGAGATAGACGATTTCTGACTTCGGAGAGGACGTTGATAGAAAATAATGTCATTGACAAACAAGTGCACAAAATCACGCTTGCTTAGATTGAGTTGGTGCGCTTCGTTGTTGCAGTACAATTTTCTAACACAATCATTATACAAATCTTCGGAAAACAGTTTTGGCTGTAACTCGATTTGCTTTTTGAGAATGGCAATTAGTTCTTCTTTGTAAAACTTACGTTCGATAGTTCGTATCAGTTTGCCACGGATTTTTTGACTTGGATTCAACAACAGATTCTCATATATATATGTACCAACTGTTTTCCGGGAATGTTCAATTTCTGCTTCAGTTTTCTTTTTTAGTAATGCCCAATCGTCTTCACCAGGCGCACGGAACGAACGCCTTTCATAACCTTCCTTATCAATTTTTACGGTACCATCATCATTCAGGTCAGTGGTAACAATGAAGTCCCTAATCTTGTCTTTCCAATCAAATAATGGAATCCTGCTTGATCTGCGATAAATCCATCCATTCTCTAAGTGCAGCGAATACCATGTATCGCCTTTACTATTAGGCTTCTCGTCTGCCTCAACCTCAATGATTTTTAATGAGTGAAATTCGACTAATTTATTCGAGTTATCTTCCTCCTCTTCGCCCCTCAATTGATAATATCCCCGCTTTTGGTTAAAGTTCAGGATAATCCAAGCGAGTTCTTCTCTTTCGATTTTTTGTGTCAGAGCTTTTTTCCGTAAATAATAAATAGTCCAATCGTATGGAATTTTTGTCTCTTTTCCATTCGGTTTTATATAAAATAAGGAGGGATTCTGTTGCTTAAAATCAGCCACCATCTCTTCAAAAGATTTTTTGAAGATAAAATTATTATCATTGTAAACTAATTTCGGTTCAGTTCCGTTAACAAACTGCCCTAAACGTTTTTCAAAATCAATATGCTTTTCATAGTGTTCAGGCAGGAAACCTAGTATATGAAGGGTACGGTGTAACCGTTCGCGACGTAGCAAATGCCTTTCCCTCAGCCGCCTTGTTCCTCGAAATCTGGTTCTTTCCGCTGTCTGTGAAACAGAATTTCCTTTGTCGAAGTTTCCTAAAACATCCTGGCCCATCGGAATAATCCGGCTACCCATTCCTAATATTTTATTGGCATCCCTGTCTATCAATGCCCATCCTATACTGTTTGTACCCAAATCTAATCCTAATATATTTTTCATAGCGCATATTTAACTTTTAAAGATAATTATTTTTAACAGGTTCTTGTGTTTTCAAAATAAAAAATGTTTCTTTGTGAAAATTGAAAGCTTATCACAATAAGGATTATTCCGTTGTGAAAACATTTAAGGCGGGAAGCAATTCTCGCCTTCTTCTCTTAATCATGTCACAATTGAAATTTGAGACATCTTGCCTGTTCGGATTGGCCAATATTATAAACACAAGCATTTTACTTTGGATGAAGAGCGAGGTACCAATAGTTCCTGTTTCCCTTTTAGCACTCCGCTTTACCCGGCAGATCATGCTTCGCGCCATATCCCTTTGGCGAAAATACATGGACAAGCCAAGCGGTCAAATTCAGGCTCTGTGAGTTTAGCAGGAAATACTACACCCTGCGTTATCACTCCGGTATAGTATTTCCTGCTAAAAATTTGACGCTTTGCTTTCCCCATCTGCGGAGCCAAAGGGACATAGCATGCGAAGCCGACATCCGACGCATAGGATACAGGGCCGGCCTAAGGTCAACAGGAAAAGAAATAAAAGAAAGGGGGGAACAAAAGCTGCTCTCCTCTTCCTCTGCATAAGACCTGAGCGGCACAATATGCCTCTTTCACCTTTCTGCCATCCTTTGCCGTAGTTCTCCTACAATAGCTTCCGGATGTCTGAAATCTGTACAAGGCTTTACTGTCTACCTGAATTTAGAGAAAAAAGCTATGTATTTATAAGCTTTTTCTTACAGTCAGATACAGCCCTTTGAAATTATACAAATTGAGAATCCTTATTTATACAAACAACTCATCATATGCCCCGGCTTTTTCTTCTAGGAATCTGGACCCGTTCCTCTTTAGCTGTTTTATTTAACAGATCGAAACGTTTGTTTTCTTCCCGGGTCATAGC
>Ga0153940_1000556_pt1 | contig 18545 bp, 18 predicted proteins | sample TSNJ024MetaG_FD_104736 | JGI IMG/M metagenome (GOLD analysis project Ga0153940, IMG submission 104736) | Attine ant fungus gardens microbial communities from New Jersey, USA - TSNJ024 MetaG | ecosystem: Host-associated > Fungi > Mycelium > Unclassified | place: USA: New Jersey, Brendan T. Byrne...
AGCTTATTTTTTTCGGTATCAGAAAGAGTAACAAGGTATTTTTGATTCATATGAACATCTCCTGTTTTCTTTTATGATACCACATCGAACAGTAAATATCAACGAGGAACTACACTAGTGTACCATCAACAAATGAATGGTGTGCTTAAACGGATAGCGGCATAACAATTCGTCCGTTCTTTTCTTCTGATTTATGGTTCCAGTAAACAAACTAATTTTAATAATTCTTCTATACTTTTGCTATAATCTTTAATATTATTAATCTGTAAAATTTTATTGGCATCATCTTCCGTAACATAATATGTGATTAATTCTCCATCTCTTTCATAATCCCATCTAACTTCACTGCAATTATCAATTAACGCTAAGCTAACAGCTGCAATGTTCCACATTTTTAATTCATCTGGTTCCTCGTCAAAATGTAGGATCAAGACATACGGTTTCTCAACTGTTAATAACTCCATAGTATATTTCTGATCAACCCCGTAATATTCTTTTAATAAATTTAGCAATCTACTATCAGCACTATTATTACCAATATAAGAATTCCTCCCCTCATAAATTTGCTTGACTTGCTCTGGTACTGACTCATCTACATCTGCTTTTCTTCTTGTGCACCCACTTATGATAATTCCAATACATATGAATAACAATGTCCGGGTAATTTTTTTTATTGCATTTCTTCCTTGTTGATTCATCCAATCACCTCACACAATTTTTTATTCCATCTAATTTCATACTCTTTTCATACTGCAAAAAGGTAGTTGATGGCACCCGCTCATCAGATTTGTTTAATCCAATGCCCAGAATAAAATATTAACAATAATCATAGCACATTTTTCAATATCTGACATTAACAAATTATCTACCCCGCCCCTCCGTTGCTTTAGCCTTTTGCCATTCTTGTTTTCCTCCAACTATAAACCATAGCAATAGTAAAGGAGAAATTTTGTTGTTTGACAAGTTTGATTTAATCTTCTATTAATGTTCTTCTTGTATAGTTAATAGCAAGAAAAGAGAGGAGGTCATATGAATACAATAGAATTAATTAATATAAAAAAACAATATGGCAAGAATGAAGCGGCAGTTTATGCATTAAAAGATGTTAATTTAACGATTGAAAGAGGAGAGATCGTTGTAATTTTAGGTCCCAGTGGAAGCGGAAAATCAACTCTGCTGCATATTTTGGGTGCACTTGACCGTGTAACTGACGGTACAATAAAAATTAATAAAGAAGATATCACCAATCTTAAAGAGGAACAGTTAACGAAAATCAGACGGGATAGAATTGGTTTTGTTTTTCAAGATTATGGCTTACTTCCGAATCTGACGGCAGCTCAAAATATTGAGTTGGGTGCGAAATTATCCAAAGAACCTATGATTATTGATGAGCTTATACAAGCAGTTGAACTTAAAGGTCATAGAGATAAATTTCCAAGCCAAATGTCAGGAGGGGAACAACAGCGGGTATCTATAGCCAGAGCGTTGGCAAAAAAGCCGGAAGTATTATTCTGTGATGAACCCACCGGTTCCCTGGATGAAGAAACGGGAAAAAAAGTCCTTTCAATTTTACAGAAGGTAAATAAAGAATTGGGTACTACATTGGTGATTGTTACACATAATCCCGGAATTGTTGGGATAGCACACCGGATTATCAAAATGAACAGCGGAAAGATAGTTGAAGTCACTAAAAATCAAAAAGTAATAGATGCTTCGAAGATAAGGTGGTCATAATGCTGCTATTAAAAAATTCATTTAAATCATTAAAAGAAAACAAAGCAAAAACAATAGGAATCGTTGTATTGGTGTTTTTATCATGCTTTCTATTTTCATTGCTGAGCAATTCCATATCAATTTTGAAGCAGTCTAACGATGATTATTTCACGAAACAAAACGTATATGACTTTACAATCTTACCCGATATAACCGAGGAAGAAAATGCGTCTAATAACATAGAAGAAATTTATGACCAGAAGATGAAAAAATTAGCAAAAGAAAATGATTTCTATTACGAACTTCAAAAGACGGCGTTGTATGATTTTGAAAAAGGCGACAACGAATATATTTTCTTGTTAATTGTTCCGCAAATAAATATAAATAAATCCTATTTAGTCGAAGGAAGTCTGCCGAATAACGACAATGAAGTTACTATTTCCGATCAATATGCTAAACAAAATAATTTAAAAATTGGCGATAGCTTTGATGTTGATGGTACAAAATTTGAAATTGTAGGTTTTGCTTATCAGCCGGATTTTGTTTATCCGGTTATGGACGAAGAAACACCAGAAGTAGAGTCTTCGATGCAATCGGTCGTTTTTATAATGGATAATGCGATTAACGAACTTGATGTAGAAATCAAATACAATTATAGCGCAAGATTCAATGATAACACTTATAATTATAATAGAGTAATGAAATTAAGAGAGGACGTAAAGGGCGACAGCCAATACGTCAATTCCCGCAACAACAAAATCAACAGATCGAGAACGGAATATTTGTATGAGCAGATGAAAACCTTATCGATTTTTTCAATCTGTTTTTTGGTATTTTTATTCCTCATTATCGTTTTTGCACTAACCGTTATCTTAAGGAAAAAAGTTGAAGCTGACAAATCAAAGCTCGGTCAATTGAAAGCAATTGGATACGGTAATTTTGAAATAGCAGCAAGTTACATATCGCTTGCCATGTTGTCATCCATTTTAGGAGGCGTTTTCGGATTTACAGGTGGATATTTTGGCGCAGAATGGATTGTTAATATTTTAACATCTTCATTTTTACAGCTTCCGATAAATTCTCCCGGATTAAATCCTTTAGGTTTGATGGTGTCTGTTCTGGTTCCATTCATGCTGTTTTCATTTATAAGCTTTATTATTGCATTATTTATTATTAAAAGACCGACCTTAGAATTGATATATGAGAATAGAAACGAGAAAGTAAGTGTTCTAAGCAAAAAGGTGGCGTTCCTAAGTAAAAACCGTTCATTTAAGACACAGATTAAATTTGGATTGTTGACAAAATCGCCGTTGCGATTTATTAGTGTTTTCTTAATCATGCTGGCAATTTGCGTTATGCTGATCGTAAGTTTAATTGTATCAGGTATGGTTCAATCTAATGTAGATGCAAAGATTAATCAAGTAGCATATGCATATGAAGTTGGTTTTGATGATTATGAAGATATTTCGGATATTCATACGGATGTTTATTTTGAACCTTCAATAAATATGCGTTTATATGCAAAAGAAGGTATAACTGCAAACGGTCAAATATTAGACTATGATGCTTTAAATAACAATGAAGATGCGCTTAATGATTTCTATGTGGATACACTTGCTTTATTGCCAAACAGCCGTTTGCTCAAAATTCACGACAACAAAACCGGGGAATGTGTGAATGGGAAGTTAAAAGGAAATGAAATTGGCATTTCGGCAGTTATTTCACAGTTACTGGGAGTGGGTGTTGGAGATAGTATCGTCTTCTATGATAATGACAAAACAGAAAAAACATACAAGGTGGTCGCCGTAAGTGATGATTATGGTCAAGACGATATTTATGTTGCCCTTGATACGATTCAAAATGACTTCGGATACACAGGTAAAGTTAACATAATTTACACTGATGGGAAATACAGTGATGATAATCTCGATTATGTAGCTGTTGCGGGAAACGAAGAAAAAAGCAGTTTTAGACAACAGGCTGAACTTCCAATCATTTTAACAAGTATTTTTGCATTAATCCTTACACTGATTTCATTTATTGTACTTCTGATTTTAGCAAATATAATTATTGATGAAAATCGCAAAAACATCTCATTTTTAAGAATTTTGGGGTACACGGGGAAGGAAATTTCCTATATGGTCGTAGACATTTATACCCCCATCATTATGATAGCATACATTTTAGCATTACCTATTGCATTATTTGCATGTGGGCAGTTTACGAACATAATGGCAGAAAGTGTTTATTCAAGCTATCGGGTGGGGATTTCGCCGCTATTATTTGCTGTCGGTGGATTATGTATCTTCTTATCCTATAAGATTGCAATTCGTACGACTCGCAGAAATATAAAAGGCGAAGAATGGAGAAGAAATGTTTATTAGGGCAAAGAACGCCCTGAGGGGCGGGGAATCAAACCCCAGGAGATCAAAATAAATCAATTAGTGTAATATTAATTTAAAAACGTTATAATAAAACGAAAGGTGGTGCGTTATGCGGATTTTGATAATTGAAGATGAAAATTCACTTTTAGGAATAATTTCCAAAAGGTTAAGAACAGAAGGCTATTACATAGATACCGCATCAGACGGAGAGGAAGGTCTGTATTATGTAAAAATAGCTGATTATGATTTAATTGTGCTGGATTTAATGCTCCCCAAAATAGACGGCATAACAATACTTAAAAATTTGAGGAACCGCAAAATTGCAACGCCGGTTCTTATCTTAACCGCAAAGGATTCCATCCATGACAGGGTAACTGGTCTTGATGCCGGGGCAGACGATTATTTGGTTAAACCATTTTCTATTGATGAGTTGTTAGCAAGGATAAGAGCCTTGCTCAGACGGCAGGGAGAAAACAAGGATAACATTTTAACGGAAGATGATCTGGTTGTTGACACGCTGACACATCGTGTGGTCAGAGGGGGCAGGGAGATTGAAATGACTTCAAAAGAATATGCCATTTTGGAATATATGATAAGAAACAAAGGGCAAATTTTAAGCAGAGCGCAAATAGCGGAACATGCATGGAATTTTGATTTTGACTGCGATTCTAATATTATCAATGTTTACATACGGTATTTGCGTGGTAAAATCGACGATGGTTTTGAAAATAAACTTTTACATACTGTACGGGGGAGTGGATACCTATTAAAACACAAAAAATAAACTTTCATAACATGACGATCCGCAAAAAGATGGCCGCTTGGTATTCGATATTTTTTCTGGTACTTATGATTTTATTAGCATTTATTATCTTTTTTACCGTGCGCTGCTTTTTGTACAAGGATGCCGAAAATACTATGCAGACAAATGCCGCAAAATTATTGGCAGCTATTGAAATTGAAGATAACAATGTAATGTTAATTGACCATACTGCTGCATCGGATTGTAATTTTACTGTTTTTACAGCCTCCGGTGAAATTTGTTATGATAATACCGGATGGGAGAATTTAAACTACGAACCAACAAAATGGGATAAAATTGCAGAAATAACCATTGACGGCGAGGATTTTCTTCTGTTAGACACACAAATAAAAGATGAAAATATGGTTGTAGGACATCTGAGAGTGATTCTATCCACCAATCTAATAGAACGCACAATGAGTAGTATAAGTATTCTATTTATACTCTTTATATCTGTTTCCATAATTATAGTTGTTATGGGAAGTCTGTCGATAGCGGGTGCAGCGCTCAAACCGATTGACCGTGTGACGCAAACGGCTCAGCAAATAAGCCAGCTTGATTTATCAAAAAGAATTGATGTCCGGGGAACAGATGATGAGATCGGGCGGCTAATAAAGACATTCAATGAAATGCTGGTAAATCTGGAGTCTGCTTTTATACGTGAGAAACAATTTTCTTCCGATGCCTCCCATGAACTAAGAACTCCTCTTTCAGTTATCACTGTTCATGCAGAGGAAGCATTGCATGGCGAAAAAACAATTGCGGAATATAGAGAGGCTTTGGAACAAATCGTGTTCGAAAGTAAAAAGATGAACAAAATTATAACCCAGCTTTTGACTCTTACCAGAGGATATGAAAATAAGTTGGCTGTAAGCAAAGAAAAATTCAATTTAAGAACAGTGATTTATGACGTAGTAAATGAGATGAAAGATTTTGCCGACAGCTTTGGTGTAACCGTTCATTACGAGCAGCAAGACATAACAATATATGCCGATCACATGCTCATCACCCAAATGCTGATAAATTTGATTAATAATGCCTGCAAATATGGGAAACCAGGCGGCGTGGTCACAATTACCACAGCAGTTGCAGAGAGCAATATAACAATTACTGTTGAGGACAACGGTATCGGAATTTCCGAAGCGGATTTAAGCCATATTTTCGAAAGGTTTTACAGGGCGGACAAATCACATTCCGGCGATGGTTCAGGGCTGGGACTTTCCATCGTGCAGTGGATTGCAGCGGCGCATTCCGGCAACGTTTTGGTAACAAGCATGTTGGGAAAAGGAACTTCTATAAAAATAAACATTCCTTATCAAATTTAATGTTATTTTAATCTAAGCAGTTTATACTGTAAACCAGCAGCAATATGCTGCTAATAAATCGTGAAAGGAGGTTACTCATGAAATTGAACAAAAAGCATCTGGCTTCGGCTTTTGTTGTAGGAGCCTTAGTTGTGAGCGGAACTTCTTTTGCCGTAAGCGCAGCGTCAGCGTCGCATCAGACCCGGGATCAGGCGATGATTACGGTCAAAGAGGTGCAAATGATAGTGCAGGAAGCCTATCCCGACTACACCCTGGGAGAAATTGAACTGGAAAATGATCATGGCACGCCCGTATATGACGTGGAAGCAGCCGACAAAGACGGCATACCGTATGACATTGAAGTTGACCCTGATGAGGGAACAATATTGCAAATTCAATTAGATGATGATTATGCCGCTACTGGTGTCATCACCGAAGATGACGAAAACGATGATGACTAATTGAGATGCCGCTACCATACCACTTCAAACATTGAATACAGTTGCCGGAGCTTCACCGGTAACTGTATTTATCTTCATTTTTATCATGAAAAGGAGCTAGTGTAACCAACATTAATTAACTATATGTTTTGCGCAGGATAAATTTTCAGCCTGCAAGGGGGAGGAATGAGTCGTAGCGGTGGCTACGGCGATTGACGACAACGCCGCAGATGGAAATTTAGACAAGTGAAACATATAGTTAATTAATGTTGGTTACACTAGGAGCTTTTTCATTATTTATACCGCTCTTTCACCTCAGTTAAAACCCCAAGCACTTTTGACGTATCAAAATATTCATACGCCTCATACCCCTTTTCGTGTTTAAAAAGTGAATCAAACCCTGCATTTTTCATAATTTCTTCGTCATCTTCTAAAGGTCCGTCTGATAACAAACAAATTGAGCATATTGATGTGCCATGCTCTTTTAGCCAGGCTGCCCATGGATCATTATTTCCTAAAGGCTGGATAATTTCAAACCAGAAATTATCGCTGAAAACACTCTCTACCTTCATTGGGGTATCAGTGATATCGGCACCTTTATACTTCATATAGGGTGTTCTTACCTCTTTATGCGCTGCATTCTGCTCTGCCGGTTCTTTTCCTGTGCCCAGCAAAGTTCTATATCCGGAAACTGTTTTTTCTAAATCATCTGTTACGACAATAACCTTAACTATATTTGTTGATGATAATGCCATTTTTTCTCCCTTATCTATTAATCTCTATTTGTTTATTTATTGGTAAAACCACCGTCAGCAATAATTTCAGCACCTGTCACATAAGAAGATTCATCGGATGCTAAGAATAATGCAACCGCCGCAATCTCGCTGGGTTTTCCGATGTGTCCTATGGGAAGTTGGGAAACTATATTGTTTCGCAGTCCGTCATCGCCATGCACAAAATCTGTAAATCCCTGTGTTTCCGTTGGACCGGGGCTTATTGCATTTGCTCTAATACCCTTTTCTGCAAGCTCTCCTGTGAACGAACGTGCCATAGACCTAACCGCTGCTTTTGCCGCATTATAGACAAGGGCGTTTTTCCCACCCTGAAATCCTGCAATTGATGATATTAGAACAATTGAAGATTTATCAGACATAAAAGGAATTAACTTCTGCACCGTGAAAAAAGCCGAAAAAACATTAAGGTCCATTGTCAAATGAAACTCCTCAGGTGTAATTTCTTGAATCGGATTTTGCGGACCATTTCCGACAATTGGTAACACGGCCTTTAATTTACGCTCTGATTTTTTAACAGCTTTTGCTATTTTTTCTAAATCTTTTACATCTGTCGCGTCAACTTTTAAAATATCAACAACCTGGCTGTTTCCCTCATATACTTTTTTTGCAGTTTCAACATCAAAATCAGCCACAATCAAATCGGCACCTTCACTTATAAAACGTTCTGCGATCGCTCTGCCAATTCCATTCGCCGCACCCGTCACAACGCACAATTCTTTATCCAATAATTTACTCATAAAATTCCACCTAACCTTTCATTAGTTATGCTAAACTATATACTCAAAAAACTTAAATGCAGCTTTAGAATCGCAGCCGGAATAATCAACTGCAGCCAAACCCACAAATGCTCCCGTGAAAAAGCCGCCATAATGAGAATTCACATAATCATCAGACAAAATCATTGCATCAAGTTTAACAGGCACTCTGTTCCAATTTTCCCCGTCAAATGAATATTCATAAAAATAGTCCAAATGATCAACAACTGTCTTGAACCAAACCCACTTTGTGCCTTCAGGAATCTTCACAGCGTTATCTTTCAAAACAGAAGTGTATTTGCCATTATCACATTCTGCAACTTCTATAACATCATTACGCTGGTCGTCTTTTGTGATAAAAATCCATGACCAATGCTGGCTGTTATAATAATTTATAAGACCAGCCATTGCCTGGTAGCTATATGGGCTAAATTTTACTTTTGTCACCGCAGAAAACTCAAAATCTTTCCACCTTCTGGCGATAATCGATGGATTGAACTTATTTGAAAGCGAACCATGCCCTATCAGTTCAAGTTTTCCGCCTCCAACCTTCCCCATTTTTTCAGAAAAAGGAACCCTTAAAGTATTCCACTCACCATCTAACTTATCTGATGAAAAATCATCAAAAACAGCATTGGTTTCAGGTGCTTCAGTTAATATAGCATCTTTTGGAGCTTCAACCTCTTTAAGGCCGCCATGCCCACCTGCAACTCTTGGCCAAAGTTCATCATCCCAATAAACTTTTTGAATACTTGTTTCACGCCCAAGCGTACACCAGCCTCTTGGGTCATAAATATTCTCGGTCGAATGGTGAAGAGGCCTGGCGCAAAGTGAGGCATAATACCACTCGCCGGAAGGGGTTTCGACAAGCGAACCATGGCCTTGTTTTTGAAGATAGTGATCCGGTGTGTCAAAGTTGGTTATAAATGGTCCGTTCGGCTCAGTTTCATAAGGTCCCATCAGATTATTTGAGCGGGCAACAATTTCTTGGTGTGTCCAGGCTGTGCCGCCTTGTGCTGCAAATATGTAATAGCAGCCATTAAGTTTATATATGTGCGGTCCTTCAACTGTCTTCACATCGGTACCATTGTATACGATTTTTGCAGTCTCTGGCTTCAGCCTCTTATTATCCACATCGTATTCAGTTAAAGTAAGCCCATTGAATGGGTTGTTATATTCACGGTGATCCCAGGTTTGTTGAATGAGATATTTTTTTCCGTCATCATCATGAAAAAGAGACGGGTCAAACCCAACGCCATTCAGCTTGATAGGTTTGCACCAGGGACCTTTTATATCAGCTGCAATTGTCAGATAGTTATACATATCTTTGAACGCACCATTGACAACTTTCACATCGGTATATACAAGCCAAAACTTGCCGTCAGCATAGGACAGATCAGGTGCCCAAATACCACCAGAGCAAGGATTGCCTTTCATATCAAGCAACTCCACACTGTCAAGAATAGACGTGGTCAAGTTCCAATGTACAAGGTCTTTAGATTCATGAACCCGGACTCCCGGAAACCACTCAAACGTAGAAGAGGCAATATAATAAGTGTCATCTACCCTGATCATTGACGGATCACTATGAAAACCCGTAAGAACTGGATTAATAATTTTCATTCATCGTCTTCCTTTCAAAATTTCTTTTCCTTTATTCTACTCTTGCTTCGATTATTTTAAAGCACCGGCACTCATGCCTTTTTCAAAATTCTTCTGCATGAGCAGATAAGCAATAATCTCAGGAATTGCAGTGAGCACAGCTGCCGCCAGTATCTTCGTCTGGTCATTTGTAAACTCACCTTGGAAGTATTGCGGAAGCAGCGTTACCGTCTGCATCTGCGGGCTTTGCAAGAACAAAAGCGGCAGAAGATATGCGTTCCATGAGTTGATGAGTGTCAATACAATAATTGATGATGCAATTGGCTTTGTAAGCGGAAGAATTACATACCAAAACATCGAAAAGACACTGGCACCATCTATTCTTGCCGCCTCCATTAACTCATCGGGAATTCCGCTGTCAAAATTTCTGGCAAGCAGAATTGTAAATGGCAGCTGCAATGCTGCAATAGGTAAAATTACAGCCCAAAAGGTGTTAAACATATGCATCTTTTGGAATGTTACGAATAATGGTGACAGCAAAATTACTTCAGGTAAAGTTAACGCAACTAGAATCAGCCAAAAGAACACTTCTTTCCCAAATATGTGTAATTTCGCAAACCCAAATCCGGCTGTCATACTGAATATATAAACCAACAAAATTACACCGGCTGATATGATGATTGAATTTCTAAAATAAACCGGAACTACACCGGTATCCCAAACCGCCTTATAATTTAAAAACCCGATTCCGCCGATAGAGCCAAGAAACATTTGAACAAGTGGAATCGCATAAGGTATCGTTAGCAGCAACAGAACGATCTGCAAAACGACTTTATTTTTTTTACTTCTGATCTGAAACATTTTAGTCTCCTTTATTCATCCTATTTACAAGTATTGCACCGCAGATTGCGAGTACAAGGAGCACTACTGATATTGCAGCTGCATAGCCAAGATGAGACTGCCTTATTCCCTGTCTATAAATATATGTGCCTAAAAACTCTGTTGCATGATTTGGCCCGCCGGTTGTGATCAGATAAGGAATATCAAATGTTTTCAAAGCACCTATGATTCCAAGCATTGCCAGCGAAACTGTCGTTCCTTTGCAGTTTGGCAACACAATGCTCAATAAAGTCCTAAAGTTTCCTGCCCCATCTAAGTTCGACGCCTCAAGCATTTCTCTATCTATTTGGCTCATTGCCGCATAATATAGAATGAAACTCATTCCTGTGAATTCCCAAATCGCAACAATCATGAGAATAAAAAGTGCCGAATTTGGTCTTGCCAGCCAATCAACAGTTATACCTAAATGAAGTGCGTTAAATATATCCTGCAGAATTCCCTGCGGCGAGAACAGTAATCTAAACACTGGCGCCATAGTCGCAGGTGCTAAGATTGTGGGTATAAAAATCAAACACTTGTGCAATGTAGCAAATCTTACCTCTGAATGCAAAATTGCGGCAAATATAAAACCTAAAAAGTTTTGAATTAAAAATGTGAAAATGAAATAAACAACTGTGTTTTTTATCGCTTTCCAAAAAATCCAGTCAGAAAGCACCTTAGTATAATTGCTCATCCCTACTCTTGTCTGAATTGGATCAAGCCCATTCCAATCTAAAGCAGACAGATTGAATGTATAAAATATTGAGTAGTATATAATCCCTACAACAAAAACAAATGCCGGAAGAATCCACGGAAGTCCGTTTATCCTTGTGAATCTTGATGCTTTATTTTTTTTCATGTTGAATCTCCTCAACCCTAAATGATAGGGGTACCCGTGTACTGTACTATTGATACAGCACACCAGAGAAAATAGACCCCTATCAAAATTTCATCCCTTACTCACTATCAGCTTGAGTTGCTGCGAGTTGAACTGCCCCATCTTTAGGAGTGATCGTTCCTCCTGCCACACCTGCCAATACATCCATCATGGTCTGGTTCATATCTGCGTTTATTCCTGCAAAGCGAGGATTGTCTCCACTATCCATTGCATTTTCAATATATTCTTTGATTTTTTCATTTTGTTTTTCTGGGTTTACCAGTTTTACATTATCCCAATCCGGAGTTGCTGATTTAAGAGAAGGAACAACGTTTAGAGAATCAGCAATCATTTGTTGACCATTTTGAGAAGTTCCAAGCCAAACAGCAAATGTAGTTGCTGCCTTGATGTTTTTTGATGTCGCAGACACGGCTGTTGAATAGTCTAAATCGCCAAACATAGATCCAGTATTTCCTGTTCCTGCAATATCAGGAAAATCAATTGGTATCATTGTGAATGGCTCTTCTGTTGATGATGCAGACTCAATAGCAGCCTTCATCGTGTCAGGCAAAGCATTTGATGTATACCAGGAGCCCATCATTACCATTGCAGCTTTTTGAGACATAAACAGATTGTTTGCATCGGGATATTGTTGAAGACCAAGAGCACCTTCTTGCATAATTCCATCGTCAAATAAACCTTTCCATAATTCTAAAGCTTTAACAATTGAATCATCTGTCCATTCAACTTCACCGCGTGCCGCTTTGGTAAAAGTACCAGGACTTACATTATCAGCGATTGCGTGGAAAGTGTCCATGTTAAATGCTCCTTGACCTGCTCCCTGTACAAAACCTTCGATACCATTTTCTTTAAAAACCCGGCAAGCCTCTTTCCACTCATCATAATCAGCCGGAACTTTTACATTATATTTATCGAAAAGATCTTGGTTTATCCAAAGATTTCCCGAATATACAGTACCAACACCCAGCCCTTTCAACTGACCATTCACCGTCATTGTTGTAACTGATGCCTCATTGAGCTTATCTTTATAATCATCACCTAAAGCTTCTTTTACAGCGTCGGTCAAATCAATTGCCTGTCCACCAAAGACTTGAATCCCGCCATTCCCTGAACCCGCTGAAGCCTCAAAAGCATCAACACCCTCACCATTTGCTAAAGCCGGTTTGATAGCTGCGTCATAGTCATCTATTGATGTTTGTTTCCATATAACCTTAATGTCCGGATATTCTTTGTTAAACTCTGCAATATATTCTTCATTCGTTGGGGAACCCGGCGTCCACCCCCACCATACTACTTCGCCCGACGTTTCAGATGAAGTATCTTCTACCTCCTTACTGCTGCCACATCCGCCCAGCATAGTTGTCATCATAACCATTACGGCAACTAAGCCCGCTGCTGCAATTCTTCTTTTTTTCATTTTTCTCCTCCTTTTACTTGTTAGAGTGCTCATTATATATAAACGCTTAGAGCGTCATTAGAGCCTTGATATACGTGACACTATTTAAATATTCTTCATCTGTATCAAGATGCTCTATGATAAACGGCATGTTTTCATCAAAGGATAATCCTTTTTCGATCAGGTGCTTGATATTTATCCCTCCGTTCCCGGCACTGGTTTCCCTGAAAAACAGCGTATAATCGTCCTCCATCCTGACATCTTTGAGATGACAGCTTTTTATATGCTTACCTAATTTCTCGAAGCATTCGCATATAAATTCCTTATTTAAGAAATACCTTTTTGGCGTCGTTATCCAGTTAAAAATGTCCATATGAACAGCAAATTTATCTCTGTCCACACACTCAAGCAACTGCAGATATTCATCCGGTCCGGTTGGGAACATCCATGGCATGGGCTCAATTGTAAAATACGTGTTCTTAGGTTTTACCTCATCTATAATCTCCTGAATCGTCTTTACACCCAGTTTCCACGTCTCCTTTGTGAAATTATCTTTATAAGCACCATCCCAGCGTGAGCCTCTTGCACCGATAATATTCACACAACAACGTGATCCTATCCTATCAGCAAGTTCAAGCTGCCCCACGGCGTACTTAATAGCCTTTTTACGTGCATCTTTATTTAAATCCAAGGTATTGCGCCAAACCCCAACCTCTGCTATCGTAAGGTTGTTTTCTTTTGCTTCTTTAACATACTCGTCAATAAGCACATCGTCATTTTCGTAAGAGACCGGGAAATTTACAGTTCCAAGTCCTAAGGTCTTATGTTTCACAGCCCATTCCTTCGGACTATCGTGTTGTAATGGTGAAGATGTCCCCAGTCTCATATTTAATATCACACCTTTCTATTTATGGTTAGTGTTAATATTGCTTATTATAACTCTCAAGAAGCTCAATTACACATTTTAGGTCCGGAGCATCAAAATAATTATATTCGCCGCTGCCATCACCATAAACACCCCTTTGGACCAGCTTTAAACCGGCTGCTTCAACATTTGCAACAGCGGTCTTTGAATCATCAACTTGAAATGCCACGTGGTGAATGCCCTCACCCTTTTCCTTAAGATGGTTTCTCCATGTTGAAGGCTCCTCGTTAGGCTGAATCAGTTCAAGCTGCAGTCCCGGACCAACGTCAAAGAAGGCCATCCAGCAAAATGCATTTGGGGCGGGTTCGCCTTTAAACGCTGTTCCTGTAACCGCATAATCACCAATAGGTTGCGTCTCAGGGATGTCAACACCTAAAAACTCAGCCCACTTTTTCTTTGTTTCCTCAACATTTTTAACGATAAATCCCACCTGTGCCACTAAATTCGTTCCTATTACTCCTGACATTTTATGTCTCCTTTCAGGGCTTTGCCCAGTTAAATATTAAACTTCGTCCACATATCCACCTGGTTTTAAAGGCTCCGGCCTCTCACAGGTAGTTTTCATCTTGTAAAACTCACTATTCTCAGATGAACTTATCATTCCCTCTATAGCTTCGGTGATGTGCATAATTAAACTGCCATTTGCTCTATTATTCGAGTTTGCTTCTATAGCTTTGGCAAGATCAAGCACGCCTAAGCCTCTTGAATAATCTTTCACTCTGGGATATAGCTCCGGAAGCTCATAGAACCTGTCTTTTCGTGCCATAGCTTCATCTGTTTTTTGATAAACAGTATCCGTGTACTGTTCTTTCCTATATACACTGGGAGTACCGCCGCCAAAGTTGGGATCCGGATAGGTGAGGGTGCCTCCCTCTCCATAAATTTCAAACATCGGAAGGTTTGACTTATAAATATCAAAACTTACGTTAAAATTAACAACTACACCATTTTTTAACCTCAATATAGAAGAGTAATGAGTAGGGATCTCTGCTTTAATATCAGCTCCGGCCGCTTGTCCCACATATATACGTCTGGTATCGCTGCCCTTTGTGTCAAGAGCCGCGATACTCTCTATCGGTCCTAATAGAGATACTATTGCCGAGAGATAATACGGTCCCATATCAAATAAAGGACCGCTGTTCTTCGCATAAAAAGGTGCAGGGTTAGGATGCCAGGTTTCGACCCCGAAGGTTGTCATGTTTGCCGTAACAAAGAAAGGCTTTCCGATAAGATCAGCATCAAGATAATATCTTAAACTCTGAAGGCCGGATGCCAGAAAAGTGTCTGGCGCACAACCTACTTTAATCCCCTTTGCATCTGCTAAATTCAAAACTTCCTTCGCATCTTTTAAACTGGGGGCAAACGGTTTTTCGCTGAAAAGATGTTTTCCGGCTGTTACTATCTGCTTGCCCAACTCAACATGAAACTGTGGTGGTGTAAGGTTTATTACAATCTCAACTTCATCATCATTCAACAATTCTTCCGGCGTATATGCCTTTTTTATGCCAAACTCCGATGCTAGTTTTTGCGCAAGCTCTGCATTTATATCGGCGCAGGCGATTACTTCAAGATTTTTGTAAAATGCTTTTATATCGGCAAGATATGTTCTGCTTATAACTCCGGATCCAAGTATACCTATTTTGAATATTCGCAAAATACTGTTCCTCTCTTGATTAAACTTATATAAATGTAAACCATTTTTCAATTTGCTTTTCTGTTTACATATTAACAGCCTTTTTTACAAATTACTCTTTAAAAATTGTGTGTAATCTGTGCATATTTTGTTATTAATTATTTTATTTCCAAATATTATGTCTAAAAAAGAACGCATATTACAACAATTTATGTCAATTTTGTATGCATATCCTTCCCTTAAACATATCAAATATTGCTATTTGACATCATAGATGATAAACTAATCACAAAACTTCACCTATATAATTAGAAAAGGATATTTTCGACTATGGATATGAATAACTATTTCGAGAAGTTAAATTTTAATGATGGGAAGAAAATTAATGTATCAAAGAAAATCGATATGACTTTTTCTGATACTATGCATTGGCATCCTTATGTTGAAATACTTGTAAGCCTTTATGATAATAATGAAGTAACGATTAATTTCACGAAATATGTTCTTAAAACTAACGATCTGGTTATAATCTACCCCGGTGACATGCATTCGATTGATCATGTGTCTGAAGATGCTTTTATTCTTGTTCAGTTTCCTCTTGACTTACTGATGATCATGAGTGAATTTAATAGCAATTTTTCTGTGTTTTACCAGTATCATTGCATTAAATATGACTCATCCGATATTGATTCCGATAGAATGGTTTTTTTAATAAAAGAATTGCCCGGGCTTTATTATTCCAACACACTTTTTAATGAAGTGCGTATATATTCACTTCTTCTTGAGTTCTTTGTGAAGTTTGGCCAGCACTGCATCAATGCTAAGAAAGAAGAATTCTCTGGTGATGCAAATGCAGAATATAAGTCTATTAAGCTAATGGCCGAAGCGTGCCTTTATATATCACAAAACTGTACTAAACCCCTCACACTCGACGATATTTCTCAACACATAGGTTTTAGCAAATACCATTTCTCGCATTTATTCAAAACATATACGAATATGACATTTATAGATTTCCTTACAACTGAGCGTATCAAGAGGGCCGAATCTTTGATTTCGAATCCAAAGGCACAGATCATTGATATTGCATTTGACTCAGGATTTTCAAGCATATCTTCATTTAACCGTGCTTTTAAAAAAATAAAAGGGATTTCCCCCAGTGAATGTAGGAAAACCCTGATTAAATGACAAGGTCATTAACTGAAGAACGTAATAAAGCCCCTGAAAACTTTGAGTCTTGTTTACTGCCAAAGTTTTCAGGGGCTTTATTTTTTTCGAATTTATTGTCCTTAACTTTTTAATCCGGGATTTTATTCCATGATTTTTTAGATAATTAAACTTCATAATAGAATCATAATCAAGAGGATTTCATATCTATATCATTAATTATATCTAAGATTTTATAAAAAGCCTGATCCAAACCAGCGAAATCCATGCTTGCTACATATATTTCTTCTATCTTATCATGAACCACCTTTTGAGAATTCATCATATTCATTGCTTCTTGAAGCAATTCCTCAAAGATCTTTTTATTATAATCTTTTTCTTTACCACATTCCTTTAACTGATCTATATCACAAAATTGCTCAAAATCAATTACTCTGTCAATGTGCTGCTCTGTGTTATGATAATCATTTAAAGTAATATAAGCCAGATTCCGCTCCGGAATCAATATATGATCTGTTTTTTCCGGATCCAATGTACACAAATAGCTTTCAGTGTGATATCCCCGGCTGTTTGCCATGTCACGGATAGCAGTCAGCATCTGTTCCATCCCCATTCCGTTTTTACCCTTTAATGCAACGATCGTCCTCCCTTTTATCAGGCTATCCAGATAATTAACCATTCCCTGCGGTGAAACTGCACTGGCAAAAAAACTTCGATTCAGACCCGGACGGGCTGACAATGCTTCTGCATAAAACAGCCTTACCTCCTCTTCAATTGATGCCTTAAGCTTCACTTGATCCAGTGCCTGATAATTCATATGAATATTATTTTCATAGATTTTATACGCCGCATTTAAATAACGATATGCCTTTTGATAATAGGGTTTCTTTTGACCTTGTAATTTTAACAGCTCATCAGCATGTTTCTGGACATAGTCTCGATTAATGAAATCTGCAAGATTAAATATCTCATCAATTGCCACCGGTACAGACGGATCGCAGATATGCGGTGCTGTTGCATCCACCATACTGATGCCCTTCTCACGAATACAGATACCATCCAGGTCAGTAACATTATTAGAGCAATGGATATAATCGACCTCCATCCCCTTCTCCTCAAAAACTGCAGCTACCTTTTTCATCAATGTGCTTTTACCGCTTCCCGAAGAGCCTTTTAGATAGATTATCTTCTTCGCTTCATCCAGAAATAAAATGTCCCCAAACCTGCCATAAAAACCATTTGGTGTATTCCCTCCAAAAAACATGTGTCTTGCCATCTGATCACTCCCAAATATAACACTATGATTTAATATATTATCAGCTACTCGATTTGGGCATACTTATATTAACTATTTACTATTTAAGTTCAAGATTTTGCTTCCAATATTGCTCTGTCTTTTCCTGGGCTTCTTCACTAGTAAGATTGTACTTCTCCATAATCTTTTTCATCGTCATTTCTTTAGCAAAATCCATCTCCTGACAGGTTTCAATCAACACTTGAATACCGTATTCTCTCCCACGCTTTTCTCCTATCTTTTGTCCTATCTTTTGTCCTATCTTTTGTCCTATCTTTTGTCCACGCTCTTCTCCAATCTTTTGTCCACGCTCTTCTCCAATCTTTTGTCCACGCTCTTCTCCGATCTTTTGTCCGAGCTCTTCTCCTTTTGCCAGGCCTCTCCTTTCTGCACTTTCCATCTGTGAATTATAGTCTCTTAAAGCCCTCTCTCTGGCCTCATATTCCAAACGTTTCAAGTCATCTGCGCTTAAATCTAACAATGTGCTGTATGCCTCATCCAGATATTCGTTTGTTTTTGCCATCTGCTCAAACTCCTCTCTGTTTTTCCCACTGAAGAA
>Ga0153940_1000557_pt1 | contig 18533 bp, 14 predicted proteins | sample TSNJ024MetaG_FD_104736 | JGI IMG/M metagenome (GOLD analysis project Ga0153940, IMG submission 104736) | Attine ant fungus gardens microbial communities from New Jersey, USA - TSNJ024 MetaG | ecosystem: Host-associated > Fungi > Mycelium > Unclassified | place: USA: New Jersey, Brendan T. Byrne...
AGTGAAATGATATTTATATAAGATTATTCTCATGTTATGTTGAACGCAGTGAAACATCTCCTCTATAATTAAAAGAGATTCTTCACTGCGTTCAGAATGACAAAGATGTAGTAAAAGTTATTTCTCAAAACAAACCGGCTGTTTTCTCTATCCACATGTCAGTCATCCGTTTATGGGCGGCGGCGGTAGGATGGATACCGTCCCAAAGCCAGTAGCTGGCAGGAACATTCGGGTATCTGACCAATAGGTCGCTGTATAATTTATCGAACGGAACAAGGATAGCACTGTAGTCCAATGCAATCTTTTCTATAATTTTGCTGCATTCTCCAAGCAATTTCTGTCGTAAATTCCAAGGTCCCTGTTTGTTCAGATTCTCTGTTTCATAAGCAAAAGGTGTACATATTACTATTTTAAGATTCGGATTCTTTGCTGTGGATAAATCCAGAAGTTTGCGGTATTTCATATCCCAACCAGTCAGATCAAAGTCTTTATCTGTCCCGCTGCTTAGATATCGGGCTATGTCATTGGTACCGATAAGAATGGATAATATATCCGGATTTATTTCCAGAGCATCGTCTTTCCATCGTTTTTCGAGGTCATCTAATGCGTTTCCACTAATTCCTCTGTTATAAAATACATATCCTTGTTCCGGAAAAGTTCCCATAAAGTAAGCCGCACATAAATACATATAGCCACTGCCGAAAATATGGTTTTGATCCCAATGATTACGTTCCGATGACGGCTTTGCATCACCTCCGCCCCAGTTGCCGTCAGTGATGGAGTCGCCTATATACAGGAATCTTTTGCCTTTTTTAACCGGGTCTTGGGCTATAGCATTATTTATTATTAAAGAAAGCAGAATAAACAGTATGGCCTTTTTCATAATCAGATTGTTACCGGATAAATACCTTTATAAATTTACTATGTAAATATAGTGAATTGTACGAAAAAGTTTGGTGATAAACACCCTGAATGTAACCTGAGTTTTGTACAATGATATTCGGATGATAAAATAAAAGAGATTACTTCGTATGTAATCTCTTTATATATAATTAAATATTAGATAATGTCGGCATCTCTTTTCTGTTATATCTCAACTCTTTTTCTGCCCTTGCTTTTCTGATAAGAATATTTACAGAGATTGCTATTGTACAATATGTCAGGAATGGAACGACAATAAAATACGGTATATAATTTGTATATTCTCCAAAATCAAAATCGCCCATAGCCAGAATCAGTAAATAAGAAAAGAAAACGATGTATGAAATCCTGTGTATTACCTTGTATTTCTCATATTTTTGCATAATAATCAAATTTTAATCTGTTATAAACTATAAGAAATTAGATTCTTAAAATAATTAGCAGTGAAGTCTTTTCATACGCACCCTTTCTTTAAAAAATATTTATGTAATATGTTTGGATAAACATAGACCTTAAAAAGCAGATTTCCAAATATTTTACATAATCTTTACAATTACTGGTACCTTTATTGGATATTTTGATATAAATTGCAGTCTGTTTTTGTTGTATTTAAAACAACTTCTTCTCCAGGAAGTAAAAAAACAATGATAAAATTTGTATTTAAAAAAAAGTTTATAACTTTGTGTTCACTTTTTGATATGAAATTATGACAAATTGCTTTTTACATGTCCTCGTTCTTGATATTCTCCTCGTCGGCCAGAATAAATGAGAAAGGTGTGTATATTAGCTCGATAATATAAGGAATAAATAAAATATAGCCTTTCTCATTCTTGGGAAAGGCTTTTTTATAATATTTCGGATAATAAATAAACTAAAAGACAACTATAAGCGTGTGGCGATGAGCTAACGGCTAAATTAAGAAAGTTATGGGATTTGAATTAAGAAGTTCGACAAGCACACAAGGTAGACGCATGGCAGGAGCCAGAGCTTTATGGCGTGCAAACGGTATGAAGGAGGAACAAATGGGGAAACCATTGATCGCCATCGTAAATTCATTTACGCAGTTTGTACCGGGGCATGTTCACTTACACGAAATTGGGCAAAAGGTTAAAGCTGAAATAGAAGCACAAGGTTGCTTCGCTGCAGAATTCAATACAATTGCCATCGATGATGGTATTGCAATGGGACATGACGGCATGTTATATTCTCTTCCTTCGCGTGACCTGATAGCCGATAGTGTGGAATATATGGTAAATGCACATAAGGCCGATGCAATGATTTGTATCAGCAACTGCGACAAAATTACTCCCGGAATGCTGATGGCCGCCATGAGACTGAACATTCCGACTATTTTCGTTTCAGGTGGACCTATGGAAGCAGGCAAACTGGATGGACAACAGCTCGACCTTATAGATGCTATGATAAAGTCAGCTGATGATTCTGTTTCTGATAGGGAAGTAAGTTTAATAGAAAAGGCAGCTTGTCCTACTTGTGGTTCTTGCTCGGGTATGTTTACGGCAAATTCAATGAACTGCCTGAACGAAGCTATCGGATTAGCTTTGCCCGGCAACGGGACTGTCGTAGCTACACATGCTAATCGTATGCAGTTGTTCAGGAATGCAGCAAAACAAATAGTTACTAATGCCTATCGTTACTACAGGGATGGAGACGAGTCGGTTCTTCCCCGCAAAATTGCAACAAAAACGGCTTTCCTTAACGCTATGACACTGGATATAGCTATGGGAGGTTCTACAAATACCATCCTTCATCTTTTAGCCATTGCTCAGGAAGCCGAAGTGGATTTTACAATGGATGATATTGACAAATTGTCCCGTAAAACACCATGTCTTTGCAAAGTCGCTCCCAATACACAGAAATATCATATACAGGATGTAAACCGAGCAGGTGGCATTTTAGGTATTATGAAAGAACTGGATAGAGCCAAGTTGATAGATACTTCTGTTTCAAGGGCTGATGGTCTTACACTTGCCCAAGCCATTAGTAAATATGATATTACAAAAAATACAATTATAACCAGAGATGCAGAGCTTACATACAAATCGGCTCCCGGCAACCGTTTCAATCTTGTAATGGGATCTCAGGATAATTATTTCCCCACACTCGATATAGACAGGGAAGCAGGCTGTATCCGTAATTTCGAACATGCCTATACGAAAGATGGCGGGCTTGCTATACTGAAAGGGAATATTGCCCTGAACGGATGTGTTGTAAAGACGGCAGGGGTTGACGAGAGCATCTTCAAATTTAAGGGAACCGCAAAAGTATTTCATTCGCAGGATGCAGCATGTGAGGGTATTCTGAAGGGTGAAGTTGTTGCCGGAGATGTGGTCATCATTACATATGAAGGGCCAAAGGGTGGACCTGGTATGCAGGAAATGTTATATCCTACGTCCTATATTAAGTCGAAGCATTTAGGGAAAGCATGTGCTTTAGTTACAGATGGCCGTTTCTCGGGTGGTACATCCGGTTTGTCTATCGGCCACGTTTCTCCCGAAGCCGCATCGGGAGGTGCAATTGGTTTGGTTCGTAACGGCGATATTATAGAAATAAATATTCCTAAACGTTCCATCAATGTGAAATTATCTGATGCAGAACTGGAAGCACGACGTCAGGAGGAATTAGCAAAAGGTAAAGATGCATTCAGGCCAAATCGTGAGCGTTATGTATCCAAAGCGCTGAAAGCCTATGCAAGCATGGTGAGTTCGGCTGATTTGGGAGCAATAAGAATTATAGAATAAATTCGGGTATAAATGAGTCAAGTAGCCAATTCTACCATATTAAACAATAGAATGGATATTGTATTTTGTATCGATGATAATTATATCATGCCTTGTGGAGTTACGATAATCTCTTTATTGGAAAACCATAAGGACAATATGATTACTTTTCATACTGTAGGTTTGGAACTTAAAGAAGAGTCTAAGAAAAAGCTATCATCCGTTTGTTCCCGGTATCGTAATGCTTCGATATTATTTTACGATGTAAGTAAGGAATCTTTAGATTCATATAAATTATCCTTGCAAAATTCCAGACATCTGAGTTTAGCTACATATGCCAGACTTTTCATCGAAAATATGTTGCCGCATGATGTGGATAAAGTTTTGTACCTGGATTGCGATCTGATAGTTGTTAATAATTTGTCTGAATTATGGAATACGGACATCGATGGTTATGCAATTGCCGGAGTACCGGATTTTTACATCTGCAGTTCGCGTCCGGATACTTTTCAGAGATTGGATTACTCCAGTGTAAAAGGATATGTGAATGCCGGAGTATTGCTTATTAATCTGAAATACTGGAGAGAGAAAAAGCTAATAAACGTTTTCCTTAGCTTTATTAAAGAAAAGTATGACTATTTGGCATTCCATGATCAGGATGTTATCAATGGAACACTGTATGACAGCAAATTGTTTCTGCCGATAAGGTTTAATATTCTCAATTCATATTATATGTCTGTGAATAACGATATAAACGGCCATGAAGATGAAGTTTATGAGGCACTGGCAGATCCTGCGATCATCCATTATACATCACCGGAAAAGCCTTGGCTCAGACTTAGCATGCATCCGCTGAATCGGGAGTTTATAAAGTATAAAATACTGTCTCCTTGGAAAGACGAGGCTTTAGCCTGGCCGAATATAAGCCTAAGCAGAAAATTTAGATATTACAAAAGAAAGGTATTGTATGCATTGGGTTTGAAAAAGCCGAAATATATGGACGTAAGAAAAGATTCCGGCACCGGAAAATATAATATAAAAAAAGGTAAAACATGGATAACAATAAAATAACAGGAAGTGAAGCCCTTATCCGTTCTTTGATAAATGAAGGGGTAGATACTATATTCGGATATCCGGGAGGCGCTATTATGCCCGTATTCGATTGTTTATACGATTTCAAAAAAGAGATTAATCATATCCTTGTTCGTCACGAACAGGGTGCGACACATGCAGCACAAGGTTATGCACGCACATCGGGTAAGGTTGGCGTGGCTTTGGTCACCTCCGGCCCCGGAGCGACGAATGCTGTTACAGGTATCGCCGATGCTATGCTCGACAGTACGCCTATGGTTGTGATATCCGGTCAGGTTGTTTCTTCCCTGCTGGGCAGCGATGCCTTTCAGGAAGCCGATGTTGTAGGTATTACCCAGCCTATTTCAAAATGGTCGTATCAGATACGCCGTCCCGAAGATATGGCATGGGCGGTTGCCAGAGCATTTTATATAGCCTCTACCGGTCGTCCCGGTCCGGTTGTGCTTGATATAACCAAAGATGCTCAGTTTGGAAAGGTGGATAATTACACATATGAAAAGGGAGCGTTTATACGCAGTTATCAGCCTAAACCCGACATAAAGGATGCTGAGATAGAAGTTGCCGCGCAGATAATAAATGAGGCGAAGAAGCCTTTGGCCTTAGTAGGACAGGGGGTCATTCTGGGTAATGCCGAAAAAGAACTGCTTGCTTTTCTTGAAAAATCGGGTATTCCTGCTGCATCTACCATATTGGGACTCTCGGCTATACCATCCGATCATCCGCAACATGTAGGTATGCTGGGCATGCATGGTAACATCGGTCCTAATCGTAAAACGAATGAATGTGATGTGTTGATTGCCATCGGGATGCGTTTCGATGACCGTGTAACCGGAGATTTGAAGACATATGCCAAACAGGCGAAGATTATACACTTCGATATAGACAAGGCTGAAATAAACAAAAATGTAACAGTGACTGCCCGTGTATTGGGAGATGTAAAAGATTCTTTGCCAAAAATTACAGAGCAACTTAAAGGAAATAAATTCCCGGAATGGTTGTCTGAATTTAAAGCCTGCGATGATGAGGAATATAATTTTGTAATCAAAGATGAACTACATCCTGAATCCGGCAAGTTGAAAATGGGTGAGGTTATTAATAAAGTATCTGAGGCTACGAATAATGACGCGGTGCTTGTTACAGATGTGGGGCAACACCAGATGATGGGAGTTCGCTATTTTAAATACAACCGTAGTCGTAGCGTAGTTACTTCCGGTGGATTGGGTACCATGGGATTTGGTCTTCCGGCAGCTATCGGAGCTAAATATGGCGCTCCTGACCGTACTGTATGCCTGTTTGTTGGTGATGGCGGTATACAAATGACCATACAGGAACTGGGTACTATTATGCAAACGGATATTGATGTTAAAATCGTAATTTTGAATAATCACTTTCTGGGAATGGTACGTCAGTGGCAGGAACTTTTCTTTGATGAGCGGTATTCCGAAACTGTAATGAAAAACCCTGATTTTGTAAAAATTGCCGAGGCATATAACATTCCGGCCAAGAAGGTGGATACAAGAGAAGAATTGGATAAAGCTATAGCCGACATGTTAAATCATAAAGGCTCTTATTTGCTGGATGTACAGGTAGAGACTAAAGGAATGGTATATCCAATGATTCCGGCAGGTACATGTGTGACAAATATATTATTGGGGAATGAATAATTAATTCGCAAATTCGGATATTCGCAAATTAAAAAATGAATGAGAGATATATTCTATTTTCGATATTTGCCGATATGCTAATTTTCAAATTTTCAAATTAAAAATTATGCAAGATAAAACATTATATACAGTAACCATATTCTCGGAGAATACAGTCGGGCTGCTCAGTCAGGTAACCAGTGTATTTACCCGTCGCCAGTTGAATATAGAGACTCTATCCGTTTCTCCATCGGCATTGAAAGGTATACATAAATTTACAATCACCGTCTTTTGCGATGAGGAGATGATTAAGAAGGTTGTTCTGCAGGTCGATAAACGTGTAGATGTTCTGAAATCATATTATAATACAAATGATGAGTTGATACACCAGGAGATTGCCCTGTACAAACTATCTACTCCCGATTTTCTGAAAATCGAGTCGGTAGAAGGACTTATCAGGAAATATAATGCGCGAATTCTGGATATAAATGAAAATAGCGTGGTTTTAGAGAAAACCGGACATTATCAGGAAACACAGGATTTGTTTGAAGAATTGAGTAAAACCATAGGTGTCCTACAGTTTATCCGTTCCGGACGAGTGGCGATCACTAAATCCAAAATAGAGCGCCTGAGCGATATGCTGGCCGAACTGGATAAAAAATACGAAGCAGATAAGTAATGAGTTGTTAACAGATTTGAGTATTTTTACAAATCGTTATTAACTTAATACTAACTCATATACTTATAACATGATGACTCCTATTGGCCGATACGAATTCGGAATTGACGCGTACTTAACAGATTTCAGAGGAAAAGCTACATTGCCGATGATTGGCGGATTTATGCTTCAGGCAGCAACAAAGCATGCCGAAGAACGTGGATTCGGCTATTCTGCAATGACATCCCAACAACGGGTTTGGGTGCTTTCCCGAATAGCGATCGAAGTATTTGAATATCCGAACAACGATACGGTAATGGTTCTCAAAACATGGGTAGCCAGTGTCAACAGATTGTTTACCGAACGGCATTTCTCATTTGAGGACGAACAGGGCAGAGAGATTGGCTTTGCAAAATCTCTTTGGGCATCTATTGATCTGGTGACCCGCAAACCGACGAATGTTTTGGAATTGGAAGGTTTGTCTGATTATATCACTGAAAAGGAAAATCCGATAGAGGGAATGACTAAAATACCGGCTTTGAAAGATGATTATGAGATAGCCACTGATTTTGTTGTTAAATACAGCGATGTAGACATCAATAAACACCTTAATAGTATGAAGTATATTGAGCACTTTGTTGATGTTTTCGATATTGATATGTTCAGGGAAAAAGAAATTCGCCGTATAGAGATAAACTATATTTCGGAGGGTCGTTATGGGACAAAACTTGATATCCTTAAACGAACTGAGAAAGACAGCATATTCGTACTGGAAATGAAGGACGGGGATACATCCGTCTGTTCTACAAGAGTAACGTGGAAGTGACAAACTAAAAATGGAAAGTTGGATTTAACAATGTTGAAACTTGGAATCATTAAATTTTGAAATAAAACATATATAGTTCTTTAATTAATTAAACAAAAACAAAAATGGCAGAAATGAATTTTGGCGGCGTTGTAGAACAAGTAGCCACCCGCGATGAATTCCCTTTGGAAAAAGCAAGAGAAGTATTAAAAAATGAAACCATCGCAGTTATCGGTTACGGAGTACAAGGTCCGGGACAAGCTTTGAATCTTCGCGACAACGGATTCAATGTAATCATTGGTCAACGTAAAGGTGGTAAAACATGGGAAAAAGCGATCGCTGACGGTTGGGTTCCGGGCGAAACTTTATTCGATATAGAAGAAGCGGCTGAAAAAGGTACAATAATCCAGTACCTGTTGTCCGATGCTGCACAGATAGAAGTATGGCCTCGCCTGAAACCTTATCTGACAGCTGGTAAGGCTTTGTATTTCTCTCACGGATTCGGTATCACATACAAAGAGCGTACAGGTATTATCCCTCCTGCTGATGTGGATGTTATTCTTGTAGCTCCTAAAGGTTCGGGTACAAGTCTTCGCCGTATGTTCCTCGAAGGCCGCGGTTTGAATTCAAGTTATGCTATCTTCCAGGATGCCACAGGCCGTGCTAAAGAACGTGTAATCGCCTTGGGTATTGGCGTAGGTTCGGGATATTTGTTTGAGACAGACTTCAAACGTGAAGTATATTCTGACCTTACAGGTGAGCGTGGAACATTGATGGGGGCGATACAAGGTATTTTGCTTGCTCAATATGAAGTATTGCGTGAAAATGGTCATTCTCCATCGGAAGCATTTAACGAAACAGTGGAAGAGCTTACTCAATCATTGATGCCTTTGTTTGCTGAAAAAGGTATGGACTGGATGTATGCAAACTGTTCTACTACTGCTCAACGCGGTGCTCTTGACTGGATGGGCCCTTTTCATGATGCAACAAAACCTGTCTTTGAAAAATTATACAAGGAAGTGGCTTGCGGAAACGAAGCTCAACGCTCAATAGACACTAACTCAAAACCTGATTATCGCGAAAAACTGGAAGAAGAATTAAAGGCTCTTCGTGAAAGTGAAATGTGGAGAACGGGAGCGGTTGTAAGAAAATTGAGACCGGAGAATAATTAAGATAATTTATTCTATAATAAAAGGCTGAATTTGTTATAATTCAGCCTTTTACTTTTATAGATAGAGTTGCAATTTAATTCGAGAACTGGTGTAATGGCACCTGACGATAATATTGCAGCGCTTTTTTTCTTATCACAGTCTCTTTTGCAATAATATCTTTGTTTATGTAATCAGTCCATAGAGTGCTGATCTCATCACTTTGGATGTTTACAGTATAATTTCCGGAGTTGTTTAGAGTGTCTACTATTTTCCGAAACCGCTTGCGTTGATCTGTACATTCGATGCTAAATGTTGCTTGCTGATTGTTTGTTGCGAAGAAGAGTAAAGTATCTGTATTTTCTTTCCGGACGTATTTAAACATCACGATCTCACTTAAAAGAGTGGAATAGATTACTTTATCTTTATGAATGATAACCAGGTTCGCATTGGAAATGTTAACTGTAAATGTCTTAACAAAAGCTTTTTTCAATAAGAGGACAACCGATAATATCAAGATCGGAATCGCAATTATGAGGAGCGAGTCAATACCATTATCAATTAGAGTATTAGAAAAGTAGATAATGGTTGATAAAAAAACTGAAAGTATCAATAATGTACTGATAGCTAAAGCTTTTTTATTAAACGTTTTAAGTTTAAATGATTTCATTAATGTGGTGTTGTATTCCATTATGTTACTAAGGATAATTCCTATTCAACATTCTATATTGCACTGCCCCAATATATACTACCTATATCCATATAGGTTTTCCAATACCATTTTCTAAAACTAGAAAATCATTCTTTTACCCAAATCCTTCTGTGCTAAAAAAATATAACCTGGGCTTATATTTATTTGTCATTAAGTAATTCATTTAATTCAAAATAAAAGGATTGTAAGTCTGTACAAATTCTCTTAATATGACTAAAAATCGTTTACAAAAGTATGAAAGTTATTTATAAATAAAAAATTTTTCTAATCAAAAAACCTCGATTAGTATCCTATATAAAAAGAGAGCATGTATCCGAACCGGATACATGCTCTCAACAATTTTAATTTATATGATTTGTTAAATCGCGTTGATTTCTTTCAAAACAACATTTGTTTTGTGAACAGCGGCAGCTGAAGCTTCGAATTTTTCTTTTTCATCAGCAGTCAGTTTCAGGTCAATAATTTTCTCCCATCCGTTTTTACCTAGGACTACGGGCACACCTATACAGATATCATTTTGCCCGTATTCACCCTCTAGGGTGACACAGCAAGGAATTACTTTTTTCTGGTTGTGTATGATAGATTCTACAACATATGCTCCTGCTGCCCCCGGCGCATACCACGCAGAAGTACCTAGTAAACCAGTTAACGTTGCGCCGCCTACCATTGTATCGGCTACTACTTTATCCAGAACTTCTTTAGAAAGGAATTCTGAAACAGGAATACCTTTATATGTAGCCAGACGGGTAACAGGAATCATTGTAGTATCACCATGGCCCCCTATTACCATACCTTCCACTTCATTAGGATTGCAGCCCAAGGCCTCGCTCAGGTAGAATTTGAAACGGGAACTGTCCAATGCACCACCCATACCTATAACACGGTTTTTAGGCAGGCCTGTAACTTTAGAGGCCAGATATGTCATTGTGTCCATTGGGTTGGAGATAATGACAAGGATGGCATTTGGTGAATATTTAAGGATGTTTTCAGCAACACTTTTTACGATCCCGGCATTTACCCCGATAAGTTCTTCTCTGGTCATACCCGGTTTGCGTGGTATACCCGAAGTTATAACTACAACATCGGAATCAGCTGTAGCAGCATAATCATTAGTTACGCCCTTGATACGTGTATCGAAACCCAGAAGCTGGGCTGTCTGGTTCATATCTATTGCTTTACCTTCCGAAACGCCTTCTTTTACATCCAGCATTACTACTTCATCTGCCACTTCGTTAAATGCAAGTACATTTGCACATGTAGCACCTACATTTCCGGCACCTACAACTGTTACTTTAGACATAATATTTTTTTTATAATAAATTAATAAATTGATTCCAAGATTTCAAATAGTCAAGCATATCCTATATATTATAGGTATCATGTCACAAAAGACTAACAAATGTACATGCTTATTCTGATATAAAGAAGATTTTGGTCGTCAAAAATATCGGGAATTATTAAAAAAAGCGAAAGCCTTTTATCCTTTTGCTCAATATGCTGAAAACATCTATATTTGTAGTCGCTTAATATTTTAACATAATTATGAGCACGGAACAAAAAAACAATTCTAAAATATTATTAATTGTAATAATCCTGTTACTTGCAGCAATGGGTATAGCCGGATATTATATATTCAGTCAGAAGACGCAAATAAATGAGTTGCAGGAAGAGAGTAGCTTGAATAAGCAGCAACTGGAAGATGAGTATGAGAATCTCACCATGCAATATGAAGGCTTTAAGCTGAATATCAAAAATGATTCTTTGCTTCAGAAACTGACGAATGAGCAGGCAAAGGTTCAGCGATTGCTGGAAGAGCTAAAAACGGTAAAAGCAGATAACAAAGCCGAAATATCGAGATTGAACAATGAATTGGCCAGCCTTCGCAAAATTCTGAAATCATATATTATTCAGATCGATTCTTTGAATCAGGCTAACGAACGATTGAGGAAAGAAAAAAGCGAAATAACTAACAAATATCAGGAAGCTACGCGTACATTGAATGAGGTATCGCAACAAAAGCAAAACCTGACAGAAAAAGTTACTTTGGCCGCCAAGCTCGATGCTACAGGTATCAGTGTACAGGCTACCAATAGTAAAGGCAAAGTCCAGAAAAAGATTAATAAAGTAGAGCAACTGATAATAAACTTTACTGTTACCAAGAATATAACTGCCGAACCTGGAGAACGGACAATCTATCTGCGTATAATGAAGCCGGATAATGATGTTCTGACCAAGAGTCGTACAAATGTCTTTCCGTACGAGAACAGGGATATTAATTATTCGATAAAGAAAATCATCGAATATGGCGGGGAAGAGGTTGGTGTAACCATGTACTGGAATGTAGAAGAATACCTGATGCCAGGTACCTACCGGGTTGATATATTTGCTGATGGAAGTCGTATCGGAATGAAATCCTTTACATTGGAAGATTAATGAGAATCATAGAAGCATCAAAGGAGCATCTTTTTATTATCCAGTCACTTGCCGACAGGATATGGCCTCCTGCATTCGAAAATATTCTCACATCCGACCAGATTAGATATATGATGGATATGATGTACAGTACTTCATCTTTGGAAGAGCAGATGGAGGTGTTAGGGCATCACTATCTTTTGGCTGAAGAGAATGGGGAGTATTTAGGCTATGTTTCATATGAGTTCAATTATAAGGATGCTGATATAACAAAAATTCATAAGATATATGTCCTTCCTTCTTTACAGGGAAAAGGGGTAGGGCGTTTCTTTATTGATGCTGTCGGGAAGATAGCTAAGGAGTATGGCAATGCAGAATTGTCATTGAATGTAAATCGCTTTAATAAAGCCATCGATTTCTACAAGCGTTTGGGCTTTGAAGTGATTAAAAGTGAAGATATAGACATTGGTAATGGTTTCCTTATGGAAGACTATGTGATGAATAAAAAGATTCGGGCAGAACAATAATTCCTCTCTATCTGTTCTCTATTGAACGAATAATATATACTTGCATAAGTAAATGTGTGATATTATTATATCCTGTGAATAGACTACATGTATATATCTTTTTGGGTTGACGAAGATACCGGATTAATCATTTTATATCTATTATTTCAATTTTTTACGAAACTTCTGAATTTTGTTTCGAACTATTTCGGTAAAAAATATGTTCGGATATAATATTTGTTAATAATTATACTATATTTGCCATGTTAACTTTAATAACAAGAGCGATAAAATCATAAAATAAAGTAAGTATATCACTATATATAGTCGATAGTATCTGTTTTATCATAATTTTGTTGCATTTGTTAACAATCTGATAAGAATGAACATTAATCAAAAAATTAATACGCATGAAGAAACTTTTAGCTCTATCTCTTATTCTATTTCCGGTAAGCCTGATGGCTAGTGAAGCAGACTTAAAAGTCCCTGATTTAGGAAGTGGTTATAACCTCCTGCTTTGGGGCCTTTTAATTCTGCTACTCGGCATTGCATTCGGCTTGGTGCAGTATTTTAATATCAAGAAGCTACCTGCACATCAATCGATGCTCAACGTATCGAAGACGATTTTTGAAACGTGTAAAACCTATCTGTTGCAGCAGGGCAAGTTTCTCTTCTATCTGTTGCTGATTATCTCGGCAGTAATGCTTATCTATTTCGGATTTTTGTCTAATCCGGAAATCGTAGCTAAAGGAGAAGTCGGCAGGGGAACGTTTCTTGCTTTTGTCTTGTTTTGGACAATATTGGGTATTCTCGGCTCATATGGTGTGGCCTGGTATGGCATCCGTATCAATACACTGGCCAATTCGAGAACTGCATTTGCTTCTTTGCGCAAACGTCCGTGGGATGTCGTGAATATCCCGCTTAAAGCCGGAATGAGTGTTGGTGTGATGCTTATAACAGTAGAGTTGATAATGATGCTTGTTATCCTCTTGTTTGTACCCGGAGATATGGCCGGGGCTTGTTTGCTCGGATTTGCGATTGGTGAATCCCTGGGTGCATCCGCACTACGCATAGCAGGAGGAATCTTTACCAAGATAGCCGATATCGGAGCCGATCTGATGAAGATCGTATTCAATATTAAGGAAGACGATCCCCGTAACCCCGGTGTGATAGCAGACTGTACAGGAGATAATGCGGGCGATAGTGTAGGACCTACAGCCGATGGTTTCGAAACATACGGTGTGACAGGGGTAGCTTTGATCTCATTCATCATACTGGCGGTATTGAATGTTGAATATCAGGCTGCCTTTATAGTTTGGATATTCGTTATGCGTCTGATGATGCTATTTACATCCATCCTGTCTTATTATATCAATCAGGGGATTGCCACTACTAAATACAAGAACTCAATGAAGTTCAACTTCGAGGTACCTCTTACGGCTCTTATATGGATTACATCAGTCGTATCTATTGCGGCAACATATATTGCCAGCTACTTCCTGTTGAATGAAATGCCTAATGGCTTATGGTGGAAACTGGCATCTATTATCAGTTGCGGCACATTTGCAGCTGCTGTGATTCCTGAACTTACAAAGGCTTTTACCAGTTCGTCGTCCCGCCATGTAAAAGAGGTCGTTACTGCTTCCCGCGAAGGAGGAGCTTCGCTGAATATCCTTTCGGGTATGGTAGCCGGTAATTTTAGCGCATTCTGGAAAGGGCTTACAATAGCTTTACTGATGGCTGTGGCTTACTTTATCTCTACACAGGAACTGGGTAGTATGATGTCTCACCCTTCTATCTTTGCCTTTGGTCTGGTCGCTTTCGGTTTGCTGGGTATGGGGCCGGTTACTATTGCCGTGGACAGTTATGGTCCTGTAACGGATAACGCGCAGTCGGTGTTCGAACTCTCCCGTATAGAACACCTGCCCGATATATCGGCAGAAGTAAAGAAAGACTTTGGCTTCGAACCTGATTTTGAGAAGGGGAAAGAGTACCTGGAAGAAAATGATTCTGCCGGTAATACATTTAAGGCTACCGCCAAACCTGTACTTATCGGTACTGCCGTGATCGGGGCTACTACGATGATATTCTCAATCATTCTGGTACTGGAAAAACTCGGATTGCTGAACATCGATCTTATAGCTGCTCCTGTACTACTGGGTTTCATCTGCGGAGGTTCCGTTGTTTACTGGTTCTCTGGTTCATCTATGCAGGCTGTGACTACCGGTGCATACCGTGCCGTAGAGTATATAAAGAAGAATATCAATCTGGATAAAGACGAAGCTGACATAGAAGATTCCAAAGCAGTGGTAAAGATCTGTACCCAGTATGCTCAGGTGGGTATGTGGAATATCTTCCTTGCCTTGTTATTCATCACTATGGCCTTTGCTTTTATCGATCCTAACTTCTTTGTCGCATATCTCATATCCATTGCTGTATTCGGCTTATTCCAGGCTATCTATATGGCAAACGCGGGAGGAGCGTGGGACAATGCGAAGAAAATAGTAGAAGTGGAATTAAAAGAGCGTAATACTGATCTGCATGCTGCTACAGTAGTTGGCGACACTGTCGGTGACCCGTATAAAGACACATCATCGGTTTCACTGAATCCTATCATAAAATTCTCAACATTATTCGGATTGTTGGCTGTAGAGATTGCGATTGAGATTCCCGACTATTGCAAATGGATCGGATTGGTATTTCTTGCCGTGGCATTAGTCTTTATTTACCGTTCATTTTATTCAATGAGAATTGTAAAGCAATAAGGATAAATGATAAGGCTGTGTTAAGAGTAATTTTGAGTTCACAAAGTATTACGCTCTTTGTCATTGGCTCCGCTTCGCTCTGCCGAACGTTGTTTCTGAATGTAATGAAGAATCTCGACTTCCGGGAAATGAGATGTTTCACTCCGTTCAACATGACAAAGAGATAATGAAAATTACTCTTAACATAGCCTCTTTAATTATTTTCAGTGCTTATAGTCTTCCGATAATACCCTCACTTCCGCTATCTTGGTTGTCACACTGTTTGGTGCAGCCACGATTTTTACTTCGAGTATCTCCTTGCCCTTTTCGCTTTCGGGAACAGGATATGTAGAAGTAAAGAGGTTATCTCCTCCATCACCTTTCAGACTTAGCGAAACCACTTTCCGACCATTTACAAAGATATCGAAACTACGGTTTTGGTCACGGTCAAAATATTTCAGATACAAATAATTGGCATTCTTGCCGGCATTCTTCAATTGATAGCTGAACCAGCCCCTTGCTTCACGCCAGTGTATATCCTCGATAAAGCCTGTATTCGATTTATCGGATTGTATGAAATGATCCGATTCAGGTTGTTGTTCCCCGCAGACTACTTTATCGGCTGTAATACCATCCAGTTTGATTCTTTCCTTCTCTTCGTCTTCTATTTTCTGCTGTATTTCTTTCACACCTTCGGCTGTTGCCTGTGGCCAGTAGATGATATAGCGCCACTCATGCAAGCGGAAGAATGGTATAAGTTCCAGCCCTGCCGTATATTTTTCAGGATAGAGCCCCGATAGATGGAACGTCAGGGGTTTTCCCTGTACAGGTTTTACCAATGAAGCTATTTTATCCGGATCGCTGACGATAATCGGCATATCTTTCATCGGTATTTGCCTGCCGTGAGCAATGTGTCCACCCCGGCTGTCGTCGGCAAACAAACCTGTCATATCTTCCGTTCCGGTCTTTGCAGCAAGGGTAACGGGGCCGTAGAAAATAGAGTAATAATTCGATTTATCCGGCAATTGCTCTACTGTTATCCGCATAGGCATTTCCACTACTACCTTATCTCCCTTTTTCCATTTACGGTCGATGGATATATAACTGGCCGGGTCTTGCGATACCGGATAATCTTTACCATTGACAGTCACTTTCAGCGCTCTCTTCTCTACCCATGCCGGATAACGTAACTTTAAGGAGAAAGTAGTTGCTTTTTCAGGATTGATAGTCAGTTGGGTTTTAGCTTCGTCAGGAAATGAATTTTCCTGTATAATTTCGGTCTTTTTCTCTTTCCAATCCAAGCGGGAAGGGATGAACAGGTTGACGAATAATTCATTATCCGTATGCGCATAGATCATCTCTCCGTATTTGGCATGGTTTTCTATTCCCGAACCTACACAGCACCAGAAACTAGTCTGCGGTTGGGAATATACCCGGTAGTGTCCCGGACGCATCTGGGTGAAGTAAACAAATCCTCCCTGTTCGGGATTCTGGGTAGAAAGGATATGGTTGTATAAAGCCCTTTCGTAATAGTCCATATATTTCTCATCCTGTGATGTTTGATAAAGCATTTTCGACAGGCGCAACATGTTGTATGTATTACATGTTTCAGGGCCTTCGATACTCTTTATCACTCTCGAAAAATCATTCGTCGGGTTGAAATGTTCTCCCACACTGTTGCCTCCGATACTCACTGAACGGCGTTCCACAACCGTTTCCCAGAAGAAGCGTGATGCTTCCGACCACGAATCGTTACCTTCCACATCGGCTATGCGTTTAAATCCAAGCACCTTCGGTATTTGTGTATTGGCATGCATCCCGGTCAGTTTATCTTCATGGTTGAGCAGGGGATTAAGCACCAGTTGATGTGAAAACTGATGCGCCAGTTCCAGGTATTTCTTATCGCCTGTTATCGCGGCTACATCGGCGAATGTCTCATTTAGCCCGCCATGCTCACTGCGAAGCATATCCTGTATCTGTTCTTCCGATAGTTTCGACACCAGATTAATCGCCCAGTCGGTCATTTTTATCAGCATCTCCTTTGCCATATCGTTATTTGCATAGAGGTAAGCATCACGCAGCCCGGCATAGGTCTTATGGATATTATATAATGGAACCCATTTGCCGTTAAGGTCGAAACCTCCGGCTCTGATATTTCCGTTTGCGACTTCTTCCCAGATAGCTTTTCCTCCCGGAACGCCGCCTATATAACCGTTGCCATTGGCATCCTGACAACGTTTCAGTTCACGAACCATATAGTCGAGACGCTCTTTTATCTGTTTGTCACCTGTCGAAGCATACATCAGAGATAATGCCGAGAGGTAATGACCTCCGATGTGCCCGTCGAGTCCTGTATTTTCCCAGTTGGTATAGCTCTCGGCTTTAGGTGTCAGTCCGGATTCACGCAGGAACGGTGACAATAGCCTGTCGGCTTTCAGTTCCAGCAGGTATTGTTTATCCAGGTCTTCCGCATGCTTAAACGGGCTATCCAGTAATCTTACATCCTGCAAACTAAAAGTTTCTACTTTTGGTTTCAACTGGGCATTCATACACAATGTGCTGACGATAAGCCCGGTAATGATATAAATTCTTTTCATTTTATGTTTTAACTAAATATTCTCAGAAATTCAATATAAATTAACCTGTATTCACATTCTATGGTTAAAAAGTAACAGAAGTAACAGATATTTTAGCTATTAGCTGATAGCTTTTAGCCGTTAGCGGCGCGAAGCGACAAAACTCGTAATTTGTAACTTGTAACTCGTAACTTATCATCTTGTTTACATTTATTGACTATGTTTGGTTAAAATCTGACACATCTGACAGTTTTTCTAGTGTTTTTACCTTGTTATTTTTGCATTCGTTAACCATATGTAGTTAAAAAGTAACAAAGGTAACAGAAATCAATGTACCGATTAATCAATATGCCGATGTGCCAATGTTTTTAACGAAAAATGAAAAACGGATAACAAAAAATATTCTTAAACGAAAAACGAAGAATGAAAAGTGAAGAATGTTTTTAAACGAAGAACTAAAAGTGATAAGTGATAAATATTTTTCACTCTTAATTTTTAGTTTTTCATTTTCTTTCACTTTTAATTTTTCACTTATCACTTTTAGTTTAAAACATTTGCTAATATGCTAATTTACAAAT
>Ga0153940_1000559_pt1 | contig 18502 bp, 13 predicted proteins | sample TSNJ024MetaG_FD_104736 | JGI IMG/M metagenome (GOLD analysis project Ga0153940, IMG submission 104736) | Attine ant fungus gardens microbial communities from New Jersey, USA - TSNJ024 MetaG | ecosystem: Host-associated > Fungi > Mycelium > Unclassified | place: USA: New Jersey, Brendan T. Byrne...
AACTAGATTTAATAAATCTCAGTAATTTCAATTTCATTTAGAATTTCTCTTAATGCCTTTCCTTGAATCTCTACATTAAAAATATCCTCTATTTTATCAAATTTCTGTGCTTCTTGCCCGGTTCCTTCCGATGGAAAAAACCAATATTCTATACGTGCTTTTTTAAAAAACGGTTTAACCCCAAAGGCGGAAATAAGATATGATTGATTATGATAGTCAAATCCTATTTCATGAAATTCACTTAAAAGCTCTCTAACATCATTTATCTCCATTTCTTAAATAACCTCCACCATATATTATTTATTTGTTTAGAACGAGGACGAGATATTTTTTAAAAATTAATTTAATGACCATGAATAGGAGAATGGACACGGGCTGTCTGGTATTTTGAGAACGTAAATTCAGTCCATTTTCGATATTTTTAATTTATATTTATAATCCAAGCTTTTGCTTATCACCTTGTCTTCCTCTACCAAGCAAAAAAAACTCTTGCCTTTTTTTATAGAACTCAAACCCGTCCTGGTAATATGCTAATCCATTACCAAAATATATTAAAAATTCATCCTCCGTTGTTACAAATTTTACTTGCTGCAACTCATCTAAAGTTGTACACCCAGCAACACATTTATGAATTATATAAATATATTGAGGGTTTGGTTCAATTTCAAGTAATTTTTTTATTATTATTTCTTCCCTCCAATAGTTTACCGGAAAAACCATATCAGGAATAAGATACTCTTGAAGTTGGTGGAAATCCCATAATCTACTTTCTCTTTTTTTGGGCGTAGACAATTCCCATATAAATCTATCTCTTCTGTTTTTTATAATGAAGGTTTTGATAAATTCTTTTTCTATTTCTAAATTAGGTATTAACTTCATGAATCTCCCTCCTTGCTGTATTTGTTCAAATATTTTGTTGTTTTAAGTGGATTCCCTTAAATAACTCTAAGGGAATCCAGTGTTTCTATTATTTATATCGCGGCGGATAAAATAATGATCATGATTATTCTTCACATGCATGGCGCACAAGCATCCGACGTCCGTCAAAAAACGGGCGCCGGATAAAAGCTATTATGCCGTTTCCATGTCAATCAAGTTTTTATGAGTTTTTTTACATGATGTGCAAGTTGGTGATATCCGAATCCACGACATACATCGTTCCACCTGATATACTACACCCTTCTATTCCTTGTGGATACTACGCCAAATAGCCATTTGCCACCTATATATTACTTACTTATATTTTTACACCTTTTCTTTTTAACAGCATCAATACTTGCTACCACTATTGCTACAACTATTTCTATCCCAAATATAAATATTGTAATTTGGGGCGCCTTTACTGAAACCATATAGTTTTGATGATTGTTTGTAATGAATGAAATCGAGTAATTATGACGAGTGTAGGATTCTATACCTAAACTTGCTTGTTGCAAATTATTAAAAATAGTCACCAGTTGATTCTCTATGCTGATTGCAAAGGGTAGAAAAAATAAAGTTACAATCATATTTGTCACACAAAAAATATACTTTAATTTTTGCTTGGGTAGTTCAGCCACAAAACTCTCAGATTGTATAATCTTTTTAGCTTTAGTATTCTTTTTATCAATAATAAATGCAACCATATACTGCAGCATATTTAAAGCAACAGCCGACAAAACAACCAACATAAACCGAGTAGGAATTATATACTCGTAACCAGTATTGGTAACTAAAGAAACTGAAGTACAATCATGTGTAAATGATTGTATCGTATCATTTTCAATTTTCAACATCCGTAAGAACGATTCCAGATGCATAATTAAATTTTGGGACATGCTGTTAAGATGATACCATGTGGAAAAATTTAATACGATAAGAAATGATAACGTTTGTTCTTTCATCAATACCTTCTTCAAAAGTTCCCCATCCTCTCTGTATACAATATTCTTTGGTTCTTCCGCACACTTCCGTAATGAGAAAAGCTGACACACTACAAATCGCATAGACTCGGTATTTCTCATAAAACCACATTCAACAATCACAGCGGGCATTTTTGTTCCACGCAATACAGCTAAACCTCTAACATCTTTATAGTGGTAGGCATATCTTTTTAAACTCGTATTCCGGCTATAACTAGCATCAATATTGCGTGCTAAATCATAACTCTTCGTTATATTGTGATTGTTTGGATAAATCATAGTAAACCCTCTTTTAAATGGATTAACACTATTATGATGAATACTCACAAAAATGTTAGCTTTTTTCTAGTTAGCAAAACTATATCTAGCATAAAATGAAATAGTACGATCAGTCGTTCTGGTCATATTAACATTAATACCACTATTTCTTAAATATATACAGACATTCACTACAACTCGTAAATTAAACACCTTTTCAAGATACATCTTATATAGCTGATTTTTCTTGTATATCTTATATACGGCACCCCAATCGGTACCTCCATGACCAGGATCAAGCACAACTTTCTTTGTTGCATGTCCACTTGGATCCACATTATTCACTGGATTGTTAAAGCAGTAAGCAAACAGATTGTTTTCAAGAATATGGTCGTTTCCACCGTCAATAATGTCCACATCATCTGAGTTTATGAAGCGCCCGACTACCGGATCATAATAACCAGATTGCAACCAATAAAATCCAGTTTCAGTATCGCTCTCTACTACATCTCAAATGCGCTCAATCTATCTCAATCATAGCTCAAACTACCCATATAAACAACACAAATAACAGTCGGAACTTAAATTTATGGATTTGGGCGCATTGAACTGGAAACCGTACCTTTACAAACAAAAGTTGTTGCGCTATTGCGGCAGGGCGAGCGGAAATTTTTTTGATATGATTAACTTCATAAACATGGAAGGAGTTCATTATGCCACAAGTAACCATTAAAATTTCGTTCTACAAACGAATAGCATCTGCTTAATGAAAAAATCGGAAAATGACAGTGGACTGCAAGAAGCGGTTTAATGACCAAGATTACCGCTTTTTGAAAAGTTGTTTTGAAACGCTTTGGGAAGCCAACGGCGCTGATTGACCGCATTGAGGTTGGCAGTCAAGAATTTATAGACGGGCAACAACAACAGGAAATACGGATTGTTTGGAGATTCGCGGGAGAAGTTTGATAGAAATTGTTTACCACCTCACCCATTTGGGCGAGGTGGTAAACAAACAAAAGCTACAGTATTGCCAGTAAGCTATTCATTTCGTCATTAACACCACCTTTATCTTCGTATAAATACACATTAAGGTGAAAAAAGAATCTTGTAATTGAAGATATGCTCCAACAAGCAGACAATTCATTATAATCTCCGTCTTCATCTTCATCTTCAAATTGAACAACCTTACCATCTCTTTCGACATAGCAATAAATATAGCACGAATATCCATTTTCAAAGGGTAATCTCTGTGACGAGTTATCATCTTTCAAATGATTACTCCATCCAAGCTCTACCTTAAGAGTACAGCCATATTGATTAAAAGTTTCTGCATAACTTTTGATAATCTGCGTATAAACTTCAATCATTTTATTTTCATGCTCTATTATTGCTTCATCTTTTTCGGGTGAGTAAACAAAGTTCATCAGAATCGCCTCCTAAATAATAGTGTCCAATGTTTCGATTTGCCAGTAATGGAATTGGTTTTGGAATTCCATGTGTTTCGTTGCCAATGCCATCGCTGATGAGGTCCGCCTTTATGAGGAGTATGAATTTCAAATGATTTCAAACTACCTCTTTTATTCTTATATTGAACCCCTAAATAACCATTACCTTTTTTCTTTGCTGGTTTCAATCTACCAACTTTCTGAACTTTTATTCCTTTAGCCGCGGCAGTAGCAAATGTAGCACCGGCGGCAATTCCGCCCCACATAAAGCCATCTGCCGCACCATTAATTGCACCTCTTAAAGCCGCCTTTCCGGCCCCTTTCCAACTACCTGTTGAAACCTTGCGGGAGACTGCACTAAACGCTGCGCCAGTACCGGCACCTACCGCTGCACTCACAGCCGCAATCTTTATTGAGGCAATCAAGACGGGGGCTGCCATACCGCCAGACGCAACAGTAGCGGCAACACCAATGCCTATTGCTAATGCACCAATACCAACTTTTACAACATTAGTTGCCCATTTCGGCCATGTGCCATCTTCATCCATCATATTGACGGGATTATTGAAGCAATATACGAAGAGGTTATTCTCAGAGATGTGGTCATTGCCACCATCAATAACGCTTGTGTCATCAGGGTTAATAAAACGTCCAACAGCCGGGTCATAGTAGCGAGTCTCGGTTACATATAATTCCGTTTCAGTGTCATAATAATATTCACGATAGCGGAACGGATTGAGCGCACCCAAATCATCTTTTCTACTTCCTTTCATCTCCAATAATTTACCCCAACTATTATAGCTATATTGTACTACAACATTTCCAATCTTATCAACAATTTCCTGAATATCTCCTTGCAAATTCTTCACATAATAGTACCATTCATTGTTGTACTTAAATCCCAGCAATCCCCCTTGTTCATCATAGGCAAAATCCAACCTGTCATTCCCGGTAATCTGGGTCATGATATTACTTCCATTTAAGTAGTATTGGGTGGTAACTTCATTGACAGTCTTCTTTATCCGGTTTCCCCCCGTGTCATAAGCAAATTCCATGTTCAGGCTGCCTGATTTCAGCGTGGCAAGCTGTCTGCCTTTCCCCCAGGTCATCTGCATCTGGTCACGGTAGGTTAAAGGATTTCCGATAGCATCATACGTAATTTCTTCTCCATTGAATGAGGTTAACTTGTCTTTCCACTGTGCATCATTATATTGGTATACTACCTCATTCACCATGCTTCCCAAACCACCTGTAGTATATGGATATTCTTGACGGCCAGTGATATTACTGCCAGCATCATATACATAAACAATTGTTTTGTTCTCCCAGGCATTATCCTCTCGTACTAGCTGACTTATTTCGTCATAGGTATAGGTGGCTTTTAATACACCATTTTCAGAAACTGTTCGGATATTTCCGATTTTATCATACGTATATGACAGCTTTGCCGTTCCATTTGTCATACTCTTTATTAATCCTGTCGTAGTTCCTGGAGTTACACCCTCCAAAAATTCATAATTTGTTACAAGCGATCCGCCTTGGTCTAATAGAAGGGTACGGCTAATAGCACGGGCTAACGTATCATATGTATATCTAAGACGTTCTACACCATCTATCTTTACTCCATAGTTCTGTCCGGGGTACTGCTGTTTTGTTACATCACCGTAAACATACTGTGTCTTAATCCCAGTCTCTTTTACTTTATTAACCATATAATCAATATGATTGTTTGCGGTATAGGCAATCCGAAGTGTCTGCCCATGAGAGGTATTCATGCCAAGCGGCCGGTCAATCAGATCATATTTGTAGTTATAAATCACATTATTAAGAAGATCCTGTTGTTCGATGATGTTTCCATAACTATCAAACTTATTTTTACATACACTAACCCCATTTACTTTTTGTTCAATATTCTGATAATCCTTATCATAAACACTTGCAACCATATCGCCATTTCCGTATGTTATGGAAGCTACCGGACCATTTTTGGGCATATATTGGGTGGTTTGCAACACTTGATTTCCTACTGAAGTAGTTGTTGGATTACCAAATGCATCATAATCCAAGTTGAACTGGAAACCATTATGCATGATACTTTTCAAACGATCATTTTCATAGGTGTACGTATTTTTAATTTCCTTACCACTTGCCCTCCCTCCAACGCTTTCTAATCTATCTGTCTGTGATTCATATGTCAGGCTCACCGTATTTCCGTTAGCATCTTTGGTTGATGATAAAAGACGATTTTTCGTATCATACGTATAGGTCGTAACATTTCCTCTCGCGTCAGTCATCGTCTTTACATGCCTTCCGTCAGCCGTATATGCCATCGATGCCTTCATCCGGTCACTGCATGCTTCCAGAATCCACCTTTTATTATCTGCTATGCTGCTTCCATTCCCAGTTGCAATAATCGCCGTGCTGGTTGTAAACGAGGCATTGCAGACATCAAGTCCGGCACCGTTTTGCCGGCATACAATTGTATATTCTTTGCCCGTAGCAACAAATTTGAAGTGCTGTTTGTAATCCCCATTGGCTTTTACTTGCAATGTAATCGCTTCATACCCCTCGGTGGTTGTTCCGCTTTTGCTGATTACCATACCCGGGGCATGAACCGGTTCCAGATAGAAATATCCGCCGCCGGCATCCTGCAGCGTAAACTGTTTATTCCCAGCTTGTTTATAGTAGTATTGTATCGCCTTTGTTCCTGCTGTTTTTGCACTCCCTTGTATATCCAGATACTGCCCACTGTGCTTCACACGTATACTATATGTTGTCCCTGCTTTTGGTGCATCCGATGCAACGCCTTCTTCCACTGGGATAAAGAACCATTGCTGTGAAACGTTAGAATCTGACCCGGTGGCAAGCTGAATAAGCTTTGCATTATCAGTGGATTGTCCTTCCACCATCAAGGCTTTTTTATCCTTTGTGCATTTCGCCATGATCTGGTAGGTATCTCTGTCTCGCGGCAATATCTTAAATTTCTGTGCAACGGTTTTATTATCACTCCACAACTGCACATTAGTCCCTTCGGTATTCACCGCATTGGGAATATCGAGAGCCCTGCCGCTGCTGCTGCACAGAGAAACCAGTTTCTGATAGCCATCGCCAGCATCCAGCACCCTCCATTTCTGATTATCATTACCATTAAAATTAATCTGCTTAATTGTCGTACCATTAACATCAGCCGCTTCTGTTACATCCAGATATTTCCCTGACCTCAGATTTCGGATGTAGTAAACTTTTCCGTTTGTAACTGCCGTAGATGTTCTGGTGTTTTGAGCACTACCCGAGGTAGGGTTACCCTTGCTGTCATATGTAAATGCACATTGGACACCATCCGACCCTCTTGCCATCGTTAAGCTGTTATTGGCAGAACTATAATTATACTCAAATCCTGAGCCATCCAGGCCGAATGTTTTTGTAAGCTGACTCACCTTATTATAATTAAACTTTGCTTTGTCAGCAGCACTTTTAGCATTGATCAGGTTTCCCTCACTGTCATATACATAACTTTCACTATCATCTTTAATTAACTGCATTCCGGTAAAATAAGCATTATTCACTTGATTGGCAAAGAATGCATAAACATGAATGGCTTTATATTTTCTCTTTGTAGCCCCATCTTCATCATTCGTACTGAAAGTACCGCTGACAAATTGCCAGTCCGAAATATTCGGGTTACAGTCAAACATATGCCATATCGGATCACCGGTTTCATAGATAACCGCTGCCGCAATACGGAATTCCCTGCCTGGATTTACATTACACTTAGCCCATCCACTTAAAGAATAAACATCATCTTCACTGCCGCTCACCGTGACTCCTTGATTAATATATTTTCGTTTGCCAATGCTATTACCGATTCTGGCACAGTTTCCTTTAACTGAATCGTTATACCATGTGTCATTTTTGTCACTATGTGAGTAGGACCAGTCTTTAATCTGATTCGTGGAACTACTGATAAATCCAGCGTTATTGATCAGATTAAATTTATTGGCAACCGCTCCGCCTTCCAACTGGAAAGCATCAAACCATGCAGTTCCGGTTGCTTCAAAGATGCCGCCTAAAGCAGTAATGTTGGCACCGTTTTTGGTGCAGGTAAAAGTAATGCTTAAGCGCTCCCAGCCTTTATCAATAGTGCTGTCAGTGGTTCCGGTAATATAAGTATCGGCAATCAGGACATTATCCTGTAATATCCGTATTCCGGCCCCTTTCGTCTTTGCTGTAACAATATTGCTTGCTTTTACGTATGCTGACAGTGTATAGGTTCCGGTATTCAGGCTGCTGCTCTGACGGACTGCATAGTTTGCCGCTGTATTCGCGCTGGTTACTTTGACACACCGGCTACCCAGGCACCCGTTGCTGGTATCCTCGGTTACGTATCCCTGAGATGCCGTATCCCAGCTCCATCCTGACAGATTACTGTTAAACCTTGGATTGCTAAGGAAGTTGATAACTGTCTTTTGGGTTGCACCAGCCTTGCTTAACTTATTATTCTTAATCCCCTCCTTAAAATAGGTCCAGCTATTGGCATTTCCATCTTGATCACATACATCCGTCGGACGTCCATTGCTATCAAAATGATAGGTCATGGTCTGATTATCTGAAGTTGTATCAATATTGCCATCCAATCCTGGTTCTTCAAATATTGTAGTATTTCCATTTTTATAAGAAATCTTCAATACCTGCCCCAACGTAGTGCCGCCTCTTTCCGTAATCTGCGAAACACGGGGAACTTTGAAGTCGTTATTATAGCTGTACTCAATGGAATATCCGTCAAAATTAGTCACTTTTTTCAGTTTATTGCTGTCATATGTATACTTAGATTCTTTCCCATCCGGGTAAATTATGGTGGTCAATCGCCCACTTGAATCATAGCTATAAGATATCAATCGTCCGGCATCATCGGTAATAGAGTTTAAGCGGGTTTTATTCGCATCACTGGAATAATTGAAAACAATTTTTGCACCTGTAGCATCTACGATGTTCCCCAAAAAATTCCCAGCATCATTGGGGCCATAGTTAAATGAGGTCACATTTCCATTTAAGTCTTTAATCCGTCGCAGATATCCGTCCATCCCAAAGACATATTTCATCTTATCCTGAGTCTCCATGGTACGGTATTCATCGTAATTGGTAGTTGAGGTTACGGTAATTGTAAGGCCTAAACCATCTTCATCCTTCAGTTTATTTCCATCATCTTTATCTTTATAAAAGTAATGACTGGTTCCGTCGTCATCAATGTATACGTATGGGAAATCAGTGATTCCGGTACTCTTTAATTCCTGCATAACGCTTAAGCGCCAGCCTTTGCCCATCCTACTGTCAGTAGTACACTCACTTAAGTTATATATGTGATTTACCCCAACAGGCAGTAGATTTCCTTGCGTTGCCGTATCATTATGAATCATCACCACATTTCCGGTATAATCATTGGTATAACCGTTGCCAGCACGGCCAATACTCTGCTCATGGTAACTCTGATAATCTTCCAAGCCACTTACATTACGGTAGTAAAACACACCGCATGGGAACAGGTCAGAGGTAATACCATACGAGTTATTCGGAGGATAGTCTGAGGTAATGAAAACCCCTTCTGCTTGCTGACTTTCATCCTGAGCCTTGAACATGATTCCATTATTGACACCCGTATTATACCAATCACGCACCAGCCTTGTAACATTGAAGCACTTAGCGGCTACATTAATCGTATTGCCCGACAACACTTCTGCAACCTCTGCGTAATCTAGTGTGCTTGTACTATAACTTGGCTTGTTATTCCAAGTGGTATTCCCTGCAGTCCAGGCACTGGTAACCTGATGCGCAGTCATCAAAAAGCTCTTTTGTCCCACCGATGAATATTTGTACTGATAGATATATATTCTGGCATCATAGATGATGGAACCATTAGGAATCGTCGGCAGGTTATTAAACTTCAAAAATGCCCGGCATTTTCCATATGCCGGAACGTTTCCCACATAGAAAGAACCATAGGTTGACACAACGGAACTATCCGGTGCCTTTTCTTTTACAAAGGTATCTTCGATATCCTTTGACTTCTTACTGGTTTCCGTTACAGGATCAATCACCACCGGAAAAACCCTGGCTTCATCTGACAGCCAGCCTTCATCTGCAATAACAGAGATTATACTGCTTCCTTTATCTGCTTTCAATTCATACTTTACTGCATTTGAGATAACGCCCGCGGCATCATACATAAATGGTACGGAAAAGCTATAAATCTGCTGTTCCGGCTGTTCTTCATTTATAAGACAGATGCTTCCGTCATCCTGAAGCCTTGCGTTTAAGCCTTTATGCTTAATGTCAAAAACAATCGTTTTTCCTACCGCTTCTTTTGACTTTAGGATAATATTCTCTTTCAATGTCTCTCCATACAATGCATAGTGCACATCGATCCCAGCGAACACATCCTCATAGTAACCTTCCGCCTTGGCTACGGTAACCATCAGTTTTTCCTGATTTTCATCAGTCTGATCCTTTTTTGAGTTCTCTCTCTTTTTCACACGAAATTCTTTGGCTGCTTTATGCTCTTTAGTCTTCTCCGCCTTTGACCCCTTTTGGGAAGCATTAAAATCCCATTCTATGGTAAATCCATTTTTCTCTAAGCTGACCAGCTTATTCTGATTTGTGTTTTTGGAAAACTTCACCTTTACCCGAGAGTTTCTATTTTGAAAATATTCGCTGCCATCAGCATCCTTTTTAAGCTCCAGGCTATTATCGATTTCTGTCCATTCACCCTCCTGCTCGAAGTGCACCGGATCGTTATAGACTGCTGCGATACAATGATTATCTTCCGTACGGAAATGCTTCGTAAAGCGGTCCCTTTTTTCTGAGAATTCATATAGTATTTTGGGCTCTTTTGATTTTGTCTCAAACTCTTTTAATTCTAATAATTCTAATTCTTTTTCTCTCATAATTTTATCAACCTTTCATAATTACTTGTTATTGTGCCAAGGCAAAAAATGTCTCCCGCCCGGCAATGCCATCAATCCTTAGCCCGCCTTGCTTCTGAAAAGTTTCAGTTGCTGTTCTGGTGTTTTTACCAAATATGCAATCAATTCCTTTTACATCATAGCAGTGGGCATAAAGTCCAATCTGCAGTACTCCAACCAAGAGATTAATATCACCCATCTTAATCTGTACAATGGCTGCTTTGGTTTGCTGGCCAAAGACTCCATCTACTTTCAGAACCTTGTGATATTCCTGGTTCAATGTCCTTTGCGCCGCACGAGTCCATGCCGCTTTGCTTTTGGGTCCCCAGATGCCATCTACAGTTAAAGTTTCCGGAAACTTGTTGTTGATGGCTTTCTGGGCTTTTTTTATGTAATCGGATCCAGCCGGCTCATGCAAACTATGTGGATTGCCGCCTGCCGGATTACCGTTGCACTGGTTTTTGAAATCACTCCAAAGGGATGGCGTATCCATCATCTTTCGAGGACAATATTTTCCTTTGGCATCATAATGGCGAATGACATGACTTATAGGTATTGTTGTTGTCTGAAGCAACTCTCTTACCAGAATAATGGCATTCTGGCGAGCCTTTATATAATCGCCATCACTGTTAACACAGATTTCAATTCCCAGGGAATTACTATTGGTTGCATCGGAAACAGCGTGATTGCCCCCATATTCCCTGCCAATATGCCAACATCTGCAGGAGTGCTCAGCAGCCTGATAGATACCATCGCTGCCACAGTAATAATGTACTGACATATTTGCAAAATGCCCCCCCTGCTGGGCCTTTGCATGCGTCCTTGCCCCAGCCCCCAGGCTGGTGTTATCGGTTTCATGAATGATAATGTATTGGCAAAGATTTCCTGTCCCGCTTATATTTTGTCTGCTGATAAATTCTTTATTAATTGAAATGCTCATTACCTTTCTCCTCTCCTTCTGAACCTTCTTTTTCGGCTTCCTCCTGCTGCATTAACTTTTCCGTAGCTGCAAGACCTTTAATGAGTACCGCCGGAACATGGCATCCGCATTCCATCAGATTTTCCAATATACTTCTGATTTCATTAATCAGCAGACATGCCAGCGTAAACCAGCCAAGCAGCATTAAGAATTGCATGTTAATGCTCAATATCTCTTTTCCCATTCGGACAAATACATAGGACATCATGAATGCAACCGCAATAATAATCCAATATCCTAATTTTTTAAGAATTCCCTTAAGTCCTGTTACGCTTGATTCCTGGCCCTTTTTCCGGGACTTGTACCACCCTGTCAGCCAATCGAAGAAATTACATAATAAGTATGCTGCAAAGATGTACCAATAAGCTCCAAATAAAGCTGTCAATACCGTAACAATTACCCCCAAAAACGCACCATACCAGTTAATAATTTTTGCCATAAGATTTTTTCACCTCCATTTTTCTCACTACTTTCAATTGACACATTCAATTTATTGATGTATAATTCCACCAAACATACGTTTGTTCTTTGCCACGTTTCGTGTCATTTAGTGCGAAAAAATATAATTACCTGCTATCTTTAAATGATTTTTGAATTTTTACTAGCTCTTTGCCACGTTTCGTGTCCATGATTATGTTATAGCATACTCCACGTTGTGTGTCAATACTTTAATTTTATTTTACACTTCGTGTCATTTACTATTTACACAATCCCCATTCTATGGTATCTTATACATATATATGGAGGTGCTATATGGGTGAATTTAATAAAATATTTAAGGAACTACGCTTAAAGAACGGTTATACCCAGGATGGATTAGCAGATGCATTGGAATTGTCCAGAAGTTCTGTAAGCATGTATGAAAATGGACATCGTGAACCAGATTTTGATATTTTGGAAAAGATTGCTGATTTTTTTTGTGTAGATATTGATTACCTGATCGGACATTCTGTCGGGCAAGTACTTAACGAAGGCGAGAAAAAGATTGAAACTTCTTATGCTGATGTTGAATTGCTTATTGCCAGAAACGGCAAGATGATGTCCAAAGAACAGAAGTTACGTCTGATACAACTATTATCTGAACTTGATTAATTGAGGTGATTTTATTTGGACTATGCTTTTATTGAATCAAAAATATTAAATGTGTTTATAGAATGCCATATCACTTCCTTCCCCATCCATTGTTTCCAGTTGCTGGAACTCTATGGATTTAAGCTTTACTCATACACGGAAGTAAAAAAAAGGGCACCGGAGCTATACATTCTCTGTTCGCAATGCTCTGATGATGCATTTATTGACAAAAACACTGGAACCGTTATTTATAATAATACCCTGACTGCCGGGCGAATTCGCTTCTCCTTGATGCATGAACTTGGCCACCATGTGTTAGGTCATATCGGAGAAGAGGCGGACTTGGAAACAGAGGCCAATTATTTTGCCAGCCATCTCCTGGCTCCCCGCATGGCAATCCATTATGCCGGCTGTAAGAATTTTAAAGATGTGGCCAGATGCTTTGATCTGACTTACGAAGCCTCTGCTTACGCCTTTGATGACTATCGCCGTTGGCGACGTAATATTGCCTCCCGACGAAACAAAATCACAGAGAATGAGAAAAAATTGTATGACCATTTTTATAGTCATGAGACCGACTGCTTCGTTTGGAAAAGGCATATCTGTGAAATATGCCAAGAACCTTTTTTTAATCAACTGGGAAGTTATTGTGATACATGCCAAAATGCAAAAGAGCGCATGCAAGCTTATGATCAGATTATTTTGAACCGTTTGCGATTTAAAGACGAGAACGCATTATCTTCTTCCTTTCTTTCGGCAGAATACCTCAAGACTTATGGTCATGACTTATAGGAGGGCGGAAATTTGAATGGATTATTGGGAAATAGGACCGTCTCAAAAATAGGGTCAGCTAAAGCCAGCATATAAAAATTTGGTTTTACAAGGCGGACGACAGCCTATGTCTATAATACTTTCCTCGTCAGTTGCGGTAGCATTCCTCTGAAAGTATTATAGACACAGGCTGTCTGATATTTTGAGAACGTAAATTTAACTGTGTACTGTTGTTAAAAGCATTCTCATACTCTTGCATTCCATCGTTTTTTCTAGGTCTGAGTATTCCGCCCACAAGAGCCGGAATATTCAAAAGGTCTTCCTTTGATTGGTTTGGAAAGTTACTGACGTATATTCAGCAGGAAATCTATTCACGCTTATTGCTTTATAACTTCTGTGAAATCATTACAATGCATGTAGTGATCGAGCAAAAAGATACCAAACATAGCTATCAGACGAATTATACTTTAACCATTCATGTCTGTAGGTACTTTTTGCGCTGCCCGCCCAATATACGTCCACCCGATGTAGAAGCTTTCATACAGAAAAACCTACTCCCCGTCAGGAATGAACGAAGTGACCCTCGGAAAGTACAGTGCAAATCTGCGGTGAGTTTTCTCTATAGGCTCGCTTAACATCCATCAGTTATCCCATGCCCTTTGCCCGCTGCTTTTTCAAGTGATTTACGAAGAGCGTTCCTCTCATATCAGGATTATCCCTGTATCAAAGGTATCATCTCACTAAATTATTAACCTTATCCTCTCGTCCTTCGATTCTTATAGCCTGCCATCACCATTACAATCCCCGCCACTGCCCCCAAGAATAAAAACGCCTGCAGCATCGGCACAAAATTATAACTCCGTCCCATCCAAACATCAATGTAATCATTCCCAATATGAGACATCGGCAACAGGTTAGAAATCACCTGCAAGAACTTCGGCAAATCCTCCGCTTTAATCCCCATCATCCCACACAATATCATTATCCCAAAATAAAGCGTCATCATAACCGCATAAGTAGGCCCAAATTTTCGAAACAAACTAGAAACCCCATGAGCAATCCCAAAGAAAATAACCCCCAGCAAATACTGACATAAAATCAAACCAATCACCGCCCCAACGGTCGGCGTTGACAATTCAAGCCCAATTCCCCCTATCACACCATATACCAGCAGTGCCGCAGTCACAACAATCGCCTGGGCAATGATCTTTGCCAACATAGCCGCACTTTCCGGATATCCAAACAGCATCATCCTAAGCGGGATCTCCTTCTCCAACTCCTGCGCATAGGTCGCCGCATACCCCAGCAAAAGTATCGCCATCGGAATAATCATACTCAGCGATATAAATACCGTTGTACACGCTTCGGCATATCCCCCCGCCGGAATCTCCGGCTTCATCGCCTTTGTAATAATAAAAAGCATTATAATCGGGAACACTACCCCAAAGAAATCAGCAAATGGATTCCCAAGAATATTCAACATTTCATACTTAATCAACTTTGCATTACACTGCTTTATATTTATATTTTTCTTCATTTCGCCCCTCCTTCGCCGTATCTTGCACAAAGTGTGAATCCACACATTCCCCACCGTAATACAACGCCTTGGCATTAATATACATAATTTCAATATCATGATTGCTCCGTTTAAAATTCACATCCTGCTCCAGTAATACCCGGATAATTTTTTCCTCTTCCGCTACATCCCGGCACGACAGCGCTATCAAATGCCCCGGAGATAGCAAATGACTAAATTGTTTCGTAAGCATATCATTTTTCTCACTATTATCTATTGTGATCACTGCATGCCCACAAAACTTTTCAAACAGCATTTCCTTATTCCCAAAAGCAATCACCTTCCCCTGATCCAATATCAACACCTTATCCGCCAGCAGTTCCAGCTCATCATAGTAGTGAGAAACAATACAAAGAGCATTCTCTTTCCCCTCATACCATTCAAGCAGCTTCTCCATCAGCTTCTGCCGAGTCTCAAAGTCCAGCCCCGATGTCACTTCATCATAAAATGTCAATGGTGCATCCTGCATCATTACCATAATAATCGTAAACCGTTGCTTCTGCCCACCGGAAAGGGATGAATAACGTTTCTTCAAACACGGTTCAAATTCAAAAAAGCAAATCAATTCCTGTAACTTTCTATTCTTCTTAATACTGGTATTCAAAAGTGTTTCCATAATATTTTTCACCGGCATGGTATTCGTATAATTGTTATACTGCATGTGTACTCCAATTTCTTCCTTTTTCAGTTCCGTCTGAATACTCCCTTTATAATTAGTCAACCCCAGGATTGACTTCACCAATGTGGTCTTTCCCGCTCCATTAGACCCAATGATACCAATCCGGTCACCTGGTTCAATTGTAATATTTTCCTCAATATCCAGTGCGGTCTGTTTACCATACTGCACCTGAAGATGGTTAATCGCTAATAACATGTTTGCCTCCATTCTGCACTTGCTTTGCTGCACACTCCCATAGATATCAAATAGATTGTTACTGTTCACTGCACGGAAATTCCTCGAATAGTTGCCGTATGAACTGTAACAATAGCTTCTCCTTTGTTTGCCTACTGCCATTCTACCAACTGCATATGAATTTCGTATGAAGATAAAGTGCATATCCTTTGCAGCTTTCCACAACACGAAACAATCCCCTCAAAGCAGAAAGATCTTAAAATGTGAGAATCGCCTCAACCCCATCTTCCATATTTTCCACACTTAAGCCATAGCCAAGCAAGTTCGCACAATACCCACTGATATAAAGTCCCAGCCCGTGGCTGCCTTTTTTCAAACTCCCAACAAAAGGTTCAAATATATTACCTTGTATCTCTTCATCAATCTTAACCCCATAATTTCTGATCACCAACCGCTTGGGTGCAAGCAGAATCTCTATTCTCCCTCCCTCACGAGTATAAGAAATAGCATTAGAAATCAAATTTTCCACCACTTTTTCCAAAACCTCTCTCTTAGTCAGCAATGACTCCCCAACACCCGTACAGGTAACACAAAGCTCCTTCGCCTCTACTTGAATCCGATACCCCTCCAAAACTTCCTCCACTAAGTCGCCAACTGCCACTGGTTCCTCTTTTGCCTCAGCAACATTACGGCTCAGATACAGCATTTCTTCCACCATCCTTTGCATCGACCGCAATTGCTCCTTCACCTGAGGCAAATATACCTTGGCATCTTTATATTTCCCCATTTCATGAATCATCCCATCAACCAAAAGCATCGCTGCTGCAATAGGCGTTTTTAACTGATGCGAAGAGGCCCGCAGGAATACCTCCTGCCGCTTATTTTCCTTCGCCAACTCCCCATTCTTTTGCTCCAGTTCCCAATAATTTTGCCGCAACGTCTCATACAGTTCATTCAAAGTTCTCCCCAACTCACCAATTTCATCCTTCTCCGTAATCACAAGGGCTGCAATCTCCATATTCTGCGACATCTTCACTGTATCCGCATAATTCGCCAGACGAATAACCGGATTAATAATCTTCTTTGAAAAATACTGCGAAAAAATCAATACCAAAAAGAATAAAACAACTGCAATCATCGGAAGACTCTCAAACACAACCGTCTGTATTCCATTCATCTGCGGCGCAGCAACCGGAAGCACTGATACGATTAACGCATCCGAAGTCCTTCCCATCGCAAGATAAGTCGTATAAGCATTCGCATCATCCCAGGCACTCAATTCAAGAACCATAACATCATCTGAAATAACGTGAACTTTCGTCCGTGTTCTCTCATAGTTCGTTGACCTTTCCTTAAAATCCATAGAAAATTCCAAAGGATAATCCTCTCTAACACCATCTTTCGGTATCAGCTTCTCCTTTAAAAAATCTATATCTATATCAAAGTCCGGCATCTCTAACTCTTCCAATTCCTGCCCCTCAGAAAAATAATCTTTTATTTCATTCAATATATCCTGCACTTCCTGATCCTTCACCACTATCGAAAGCCGAAATGCCTTCCCTGCCAAATAAAAAGTATTGCCCTCATTCGGTATCTCTATGGAAAAGCAACCCGTCGGATTTTTAACCGAAAGCCCTTCATAATTACGCTTCTCCATATACCCCTTTTGCACATTTGCAACCGACTGCAGATTACTTTTTTCCTCATACGCCACAAAAAGCGACGGCAGCATAAAAGCAAAATACAGCACCACAAATGCCACCAATACAAGCGAAATTGTTAAACTATATAAAAATGTCTTTTTCGATAACCCCATAATTTTCACACCTTTCGTATCCTACAACCCACCCATTACGTATTCTGCAATCCCCGCTCTCATTCCCTGCTATCCGTAAACTGATACCCAATCCCAATAACGGTTTTAATATAATTCTGAGGCATCTTCTTCCTAATATTCTTCACATGCGCATCAATAATCCGATCATTCCCAATATAATCCTCATTAAAAATATGTAAAATCAACTGCTCTCTGGTAAAAACCATATTAGGCCGTTCATAAAGTGTCTGAATCAACAAAAATTCACTCAAAGTCAACTTAACCTCAACCCCATCACAAAACACCTGATAAGATTCCTTACACACCTTAATCCCCCGAACAGTCACCTCCGGCGCTGCAACCCGTTGCGTCCTTCTTAAAATCGTCTCCATCCTTTTCAACAAAATAATCGGCGACACCGGCTTAATCACATAATCATCCGCATACAAATTAAATGCCTTCACCTGCATCTGATCATCCCCCAACGCCGTCAGCATAATCGTCGCCATCTGCGGATATCCCTCCTGAATATACCCCAAAACATCCAGCCCACTAACTTTCGGCACCATAATATCCAACACCGCAATATCATACCGATTTTCACCTAACAATCCAATAGCCTCATCCCCATCCGAAGCCAAATCCACATCATAACCCTGCATTTTCATATATTCAGCCAACACTTCCTGTATCGTCGGCTCATCTTCCAAAAACAATACTCTTACCATACTAATTACACCCCCCATATTTTCTTTGAGCAGGTTCGGAAACTCCGAAGCCGCATTATCACTGTCATTCTGAGCGTAAGCGAAGAATCTCACCTCTGGAATTTCGTAAACTTTTAGTGTATAAGATTCTTCGCTGCGCTCAGAATGA
>Ga0153940_1000563_pt1 | contig 18471 bp, 18 predicted proteins | sample TSNJ024MetaG_FD_104736 | JGI IMG/M metagenome (GOLD analysis project Ga0153940, IMG submission 104736) | Attine ant fungus gardens microbial communities from New Jersey, USA - TSNJ024 MetaG | ecosystem: Host-associated > Fungi > Mycelium > Unclassified | place: USA: New Jersey, Brendan T. Byrne...
ATGCAAGCTCTACTCAGAGGGTCGGGACTCATACGCTCTCACTTCCTTTCGGTTTATAGCCCGGTATTTGCTTTACGAACGTCATTGTAACACGAAACGCGCCGCCCATGACGGCTCGGCGCGCTTAAAAGTTATCCGTGACGAACCGCCGGCTTTGGACGCCGCGTCTCAGGCCTGCTTGGGAACGGACACATCGCTCATCGCCCCGATGCGGGTCTCGATATAACCCGGCACGCTGTCCTTGGGGATGCCGAGCGCGACCGACAGCTCGTCAAAGAGCATGTTCTCCGCAAGCTTCATCGTCGAAGCCTCGATCGAGCCGATATGCCGATCCAGCTTCGCGAGCGTATCTCTGCGCCCATAGATCGACAGCACGAGTCCGATCAGGCTCTCGCAGTCCCTCCCCTTGATAATCGACCCATACTGTTGGGCGATCTGCTTGGTATCCTGAAAGCGCCTCGCGTCCGATCCTGCCTCGGCGGCGCTCATCGCCGGAATGCCGTCGATAAGCCTCTCCGCTTCGTCCTTGGTGATGACGGGCCTCATCAGCGCGTCTTCATTGTCCACGGGATTATAGATCACGCAATCCTGATGCAGGGGTTTCAGAACATAGTAGAGCCTGTCTTCCTTTGTTCCACGGAAATCAAACGCGGCGATGTCGGATACTCTGCACACAGAGTGGCTACCCTCATAGACGATCATATCTCCGACCTTGTACATTGTTGAAAACCACCTGTTCCTTGAATTGGAACGCTATGCGTTTCATACACCTATTCTATCACGAAGGGGGATATCGTGCGGAAAAAAACTATTTTATCCTCCCGTCTCTCATGACAGGGACAGTGTCGTCCGCGTCGATATCGAAGCAAAAAACAATATCGGCGTCAAAGCCCTTCTCGCGCAGCCGTTTGAGGTGCGCGCACTCCGACAACAGCTCCGCGGGTTCGCGCCCGCCCGCCAAGCCCATGCGGGCGTAATCCGCGGCAAACTGCCCCGCGTCGTCGAGCCTCGCGCCGGTACGCTCCAGCAAGCGGTCCAGGAATATCCCCGCGCAGAGCGCGTCATCAGCCGAGAAACGCCCGCACGTGCCCGCGCATACGACAACGATATCCTGCCCGTCCGAAGCAACACGATCAACTGCCGCGCCGATGTTGCGCATGCAGAGGACGTACAGCGTATCGGCATCCCGAGCGCGAGTCAGCGCTCTCGTGCCGTTCGTGGTAGTGAGCGCAACCTCCACGCCGGCCAGGAGCGAAGTCCTATACTCCAGCGGCGAGTTGCCGTAGTCGAAGCCGTCGATCTTCACCGCTCCCCGCTCGCCCCCCAGCGCCACAGGGACGCTCGCGCCCTCCGCGTAAGCCCGCGCCAATTCCACTGTTCCAAACGGCACAACCGCCGCCGCGCCGTGCGACACCGCGGTCACGATCACACTGGTAGCCCGCAGCACGTCAATGACCACCGCGGTCTTCCCCTGCGCCGCCTCAGGAGCAAAATCACCAGCCGTAAAATAAAGCTCCGCGTTCACTCGCCGCTCCTCCTCACGATTAAGCATTTACCACAGTGTAACACGATTTGACGGTGCCGCTTCATAGGTTCAGATCCAGGTAAGCATCGAACAGCTGTTCTTGCGTAATGCCGATATAACGGAGAGTGTCCGCGCTCGACGAATGGCCGAGAAGCTGCTGCACGATGGCCAGGTCGTTCGTTCTGCGGTAGACGTGATAACCGAAGGTTTTGCGCAGCGAGTGGGTGCCGATGTGCTTCAGCCCGCTCTTCCTGCCTGCTTCTTTCATGATCGACCATGCCTGCTTGCGGGTCAGCGCCCCGCCGCCGCGGCGGGAGGGAAAGAGCGGCGCTTGGAAGGACGCGGTAGAGCGGACGGTCAGATACCGGGTGAGGGCGCTCTTGACGGAGTCGTTGAGCGGAAAACGCTTGGTCTTGCCCGTCTTTTTCTCGCGCAGAACAACCGCGTCCCTCGGACTGCGCGACTCGTCGAGCACGTCTTCAATCTGCAGCCGCAGCAGGTCGCTCACGCGCAGCGCGGAGTTAATGCCCAGGACAAAAAGCAATTCGTTGCGCGGGTTGGCGCGGAGGGTGCGCTTCATGGTTTGAATCATGCGGACATCTCGTATCGGCTCGACAAAGTTCATCTTTTCTCAGCTCATTTCCTCAATATTTTGCCCATGGCGCGGCAACTTCCCGTATCTAATTACAGAGCGCGCGTCCCGTCAACGTACTCCCCCCGACAAACAGCCGCCGTATCGCCAGACACTTTAAAAATTATCACGAAGATACTGGTATAATTATGATTCAGTGGCGTATGATCGGTGATTATTGTGTTTGCTTGCAGCTTTGTCGTAGGGAGGTTATGAATGAAACATCAAAAAATAGTGCGGCGTGTTGTGTTGTATATTTTTGGGCTGTTGGTTCTGGCTTTTGGCGTTGCGTTCTCCGTCAACGCGGACTTGGGCGTCTCTTCGGTGAACTCTCTTCCGTTCGTGGTCAGTTTGATCTGCAAAATCGACATGGGTGTCTGCGTCGTTCTGATTTTTTCGGCGTATGTGTTGATTCAAATATTGCTGCTGCGCGGGGATTTCAAGTTGATTGACCTGTCGCAGATATTTTTCTTGATGATTTTCGGCTATTTTCTGGATTTCTCGTCGAGTGTCCTCGGCGATTTTTGCATCCCTTCGTACATGGGGCGGCTCGCCATGCTGGGCGTCAGCATCGCGCTCATTGCGTGCGGCTTGGCGCTGTACATGGAGGCGCGCTTCATCAACATGCCGCTGGAGGCTCTGATCGCGGCAATCTCGCGGAAGAAACCGGCATTCTCTTTTCACAAAATAAAGGTCGTGATGGATTGCGCGTTGGTGTTTACCAGCGCCGCGCTCTCTTACGGCTTTCTGGGAGGCCTGCACGGGGTGCGCGAGGGGACGATCATCAGCGCGCTCTGCGTCGGCAGACTGCTTCCGGTGGTCAAGAAGGCGCTGGCTCCCGCGCTCAGCCGTTTTCGTCCCGAAGAGTCTTAAACCGCCGCGCTCAACCCGCTACAGTTCGACTGTGATCGCCGTTCCCTCTCCCGGCGCGGATTCAAGGCTGTAGACGCCGCCCAGCAGCTCGACGCGGCGTCTCATGCCCGCCAGTCCGCGTTTGCCCAAAAGCGGCAGGCGCGGCAGCTCGTTTTTATCCGGGACGAAGCCTTCTCCGTTGTCACGGATGAAGAGACGGACGCGATCCGCGTCGTCGCCTCCGGCACACTCCGCGCGCGTGAGCTCGACGTCGATCTCCGTCGCTTTGCCATGGCGGACGGCGTTCGATACCGCCTCGTGAAAGATGCGATAGAGCGCCAGCGTCACGTCCTGGTTCAGCTCGAGCGATTGATCCACGTCCACGTTGATCTTGACGTTGTACAGGCGTTCCAGCCGACAGGAGGCTTCTTCCATGCAGGAGGCGATGCCGAGCCACACCCACGGCGGCACGAGCGAGTCGCAAATGTCGCGCAGCTCTTCGACCGCGCCTTGCGCGACGCTCTCGATCGCGGCGAGCCGGGCCCGTATATCTTCGCTCATATCCTCCGCGGCGATGCTGGTCATCTGAATGCGCTGGGTGAGGGCGGCCACCACTTGAATGGGGCCGTCGTGAATATCCTGCGCGATGCGGTTGCGCTCGTCCTCCTGCGCCTTTACGATATCGCGCATATAGCGCTTCTCCAGATCCTCTTTCTCCATTGTGCGCTTCGTGAGATCGACGATTGCTCGCCGCAGTGACGTAATCTCCTCAAACCGGAAGCCTAAAAACCTGCGCGGCGCTTCCTCTGGCAGCATTTCGCTGCCCCATTGGAGGGTGTTGACCTGCGCGGCCAAGTTCTGCAGGGGGATGATGAGGTAGCTTCGCAGCATGAAAAGCGCCACCAGCGCCGCCAGCATGCTCAGGAAGCCTTGCCACGCCAACTTCATCATGTCGAATCCGTTTTTGCCGACCCAACTGTACAGCGTAATAGCCGCCACCGCGAGGACTTTCGGATTGTCGGTCGGTACGATGTGCGCGACATAGGTCAACGCATTGCCTCCTACGGCGACGTTGCTGATGATTGTGCCGCCGCGCGTTATCACGCCGTGCTTGCCGACCAGCGGCGCGCGTTTGCAGATATCCGACAGTATCTCCGCGTTCTGCGAGTGCGCGATCAGGTTGCCGTATGTATCGACGTAAGCGGCCAGGCCCGGGATGAACTTGCTGCGCATGTTGCGCTTGCCGACTCGCGCGCGCTGTTGTTGGGTCGCGCCTTCGCCGATCGAGATCGCGATGTCGAAACCCGGATCCGCCAGCAGCGAGAGGAACGCGCTCACTCGCTCTTCGTTGCCGTCGTTGTAGCGGTCCGCGGCGTACTCGGCGAGGTTGCGCACATAGCCCGTGGACATCTTCGTGATGTCTTGCCGCTGAGAGAGCATCGTCGTCATCGACTGCACGAACATAACGACGACGGGCAGCAGAATGCATATAAAGAGTATGGTCAGGAGCTTGCGCCGTATCAAGGCGCGCCCGCCTCGTCGAGGGACGTCTCCTTGAGCAGCTCGTCGACAGTGAGTATGCCGTGCCGAAGCGCGACCAGGAGAGCTTCGCCCTTGCTGCGACAGCCGAATTTGGCGTAGACCGACGTAAGATGCGCCTGCACAGTGCGCTCGGTGATGCAGAGGCGCGAGGCTATCTCCTTGATGGAGAAGCCTCGCGAGGTGACGAGCAAGACTTCGCGCTCGCGGGCGGAGAGCGCCTCGGGCTCGGACTCTCTGTCGCTCAGGATGCTCGCCACGCGCGAATCGAGGTAAAACCCGCCGCTCATAACCTGGTTGACCGCTATCTCAAGCTCGCGCACGGCTGTCGTCTTCAGCACGAAGCCCATCGCGCCCGCGCGCAGCGACGCCATCACATAAGGCTGGGCGTTGAACGACGTCAGCATGATCGCCCGCGTGGGCAGCCCGCTGTCCTTGATGCGCTGCGCGACGGCGATACCCGTCTCGACCGGCATCTGTATGTCGAGCAGCGCAATATCGGGACGTTTCTCTTGAATGGAACGCCACGCGGAAGCGCCGTCCTCCACCTCAGCCGTCAGCGTGAAGTTTTCGTTCCGCTTAATCCACTCCGCCAAGCCTGAGCGCGTCAGCGGGTGATCGTCCGCGATCAATATGCTCGTCGTCATAACCACTGCCTCCCGATATTTATGATATTATTACCCTGGAGTTTTTATTATTTCTATTTTATGATACGTTGGATTTATCATACACCAAAGGAGGATTCCGCGATAATTGAATATATATACAATAAAATTTTTAAGCATACGCCGGGGCGCCGCAAAGATAAGGGCGCTGGCCGCGGCTCTTGCGCTTGCGGGCGTTGCCACCGGTGCGATTTGGTATTTCGGGTGGCCCGCTAAGGAGCAGCAGGTTCAGTTTATCACCGCCAAAGCCGCGCGCGGCGACCTTCGCGCCGCAATCATCGCGACGGGCACGGTACAGCCCGTGTCGATGGTCAATGTCGGCACGCAGATATCCGGCACGCTCAAATCTCTTTACTTCGATTACAACAGCCGCGTGAAAAAAGGCCAGTTAATCGCGGTGATAGACCCCTCCACGCAGGAGGCGCAGGTGCGGCAGTCCGAGGCGTCTCTCACCGCGCTGCGCGCGGACGCGCTGGACGCGGAGGCGTCGCTGCAGCTGGCGCGGCAGAACGCGCAGCGCAACCGCGAGCTGTACGAGAGCAAGCTGATCGCGAGGGCCGATCTGGACGCCTCCGAAGCGTCGCTGGCGTCCGCAAAGGCGCGCCTCACGGCGGCAAACGCCCGCATCGTACAGCAGCAGGCCGACCTCGAGCAGGCAAAGCTGCAGCTGAGCTACGCCTATATCTACTCGCCGGTCGACGGCGTGATCGTCAGGAAGAGCGTCGAAGTGGGACAGACCGTCGCCGCGAGCTATAACACGCCGACGATTGCCGAGATCGCGGAGGACCTCGCGCGGATGCAGGTGGAGGTCAACATCGACGAGGCGGACATCGGCAGCGTCTACGAGGGACAGGCAGCAGAGTTCAACGTCGACGCGTTTCCCGAGCGGCGCTTTGAGGGCAGCGTCGAACAGATTCGCCTCTCCCCCACCGTCACGAACAACGTCACCTCATACGCCGCGATCGTGGCGTTTGAGAACGAGCAACGCGCGGGGCAGAACCTCATCCCCGGCATGACCGCCAACGTGACCCTGATCGTAAACGAGAAAAAGGACGTCGTGATGGCGCCGAACGCGGCGCTGCGCTTCCGCCCGCTCGACCCGGCCTCGTCCGGGGCGGTCTCGGGGATGGGCGAGTTCGACGCGCCTCCGGTCACGGGCCCGCGCAAGCCGACGGTTTACGGACTGGAGAAGGGCGAGCCTGTTCGTATCGAGGTCGAACGCGGTATCACAGACGGGGTCAACACCGAAATCATCTCCGGACTCGAAGCCGGCACGGAGATCATCACGGGCATCGATGCGCCCGGAGACCGCTGAATGGCGCTGATTGAACTGCGCGACATCCGAAAGAGCTACACGATGGGACGAAACGAGTTGGAAGTGCTGCACGGCGTCACCCTGAGCGCCGAACGGGGCGAGTTCATCGCCATGATGGGGCCGTCCGGCTCGGGCAAATCCACGACGATGAATATTTTGGGCTGCCTCGACACCCCCACCTCGGGGCAATATTATCTCGACGGGCGCGAGGTTGGGAAGCTGGGCCGCGACGAGCTCGCCGCGATACGCAATCGCATGATCGGCTTTGTCTTCCAGGGGTTCAATCTGTTGCAGCGAACGAGCGCGCTTGAGAACGTCGAGATGCCGCTGCTCTACTCGGGCGCGAGCGCGAAGGAGCGTCGGCGGCGGGCGAAGGAAGCCCTCGAGCGAATGGGCCTGGCCGACCGCATGCACCACGACTCGTCCCAACTCTCGGGCGGACAGCAGCAGCGCGTGGCGATAGCGCGGGGGATTGTCAATCGCGCGCCTATCCTGATGGCGGACGAACCCACGGGCAACCTCGATTCAAAGACGACGGGCGAGATAATGGATCTGTTCCGCGAGCTCAACGAGCAGGAGGGCATCACTATCGTGCTTGTTACGCACGAAGCGGACGTCGCGTCGTACGCGAAACGGATACTGCGCTTCTTCGACGGCGGCATCACCGACGACGGGCTTAACGCCGGGAGAGGGGGCGGAGCCGCGTGACCTCACCGCTTGAGATACTGCGCGTGGCCCTGCGGGCGCTGCGCGGCAACAAGACGCGCTCGTTCCTGACGACGCTCGGCATCATAATAGGCGTCGCCGCCGTGATAGCCGCCTTCGCGGTCGGACATGGCGCGAACAAGGTCATCGAGGAACAGATCTCGTCGCTGGGCAGCAACTTCATGTTCGTCTTCCCCGAGAGCCCTCCGTCCCTATCGGGTGCCTCGACCTCCCGCTACCTGACCGACGCTGACGCCGAAGCTATCGAGCGCGAGTGCTCGGGCGCGGAAGCCGTCGCGCCGACGGTCGAGTCGACGGAGCAGATGATCTACGGCAACGCAAACGCAGGCACGACGATCTCGGGCAGCACGCCGAGCTATTCGGTCGTGCGCGAGTGGCGGATAGAGCTCGGGCGCGACCTTCTGCAATCGGACGTCCGCGCGGCGGCGAAGGTCTGCGTCCTTGGCCGCACTGTGGCAGACAAGCTTTTCGAGGGTGAGGACCCGATCGGGCGAATCGTGCGTATCCGCACGGTGCCGTTCGCAGTGGTCGGCATCTTCGCATCAAAAGGACAGGCGATGGGCGGATGGGATCAGGATGATTTTGCCCTCATCCCTCTTACCACCGCGCAGCGCCGTCTGACCAGAAGCGGCAACACCGGGCGCGTCAACAGCATCATGGTGAAGGGCGTCTCGATGCGCGCGCTGGACTATCTCGCCCTCCAGATCACCGACCTCCTGCGCGAGCGCCACCGCATCCGCCCCGGCAACCCCGACGACTTCCGCGTCTGGAACATCAGCCAGGTACTCGAGGCGCAGCGCAAAGCGACGAACACCATGTCGCTCCTGCTGGGCTCGATTGCCGTCATATCACTCGTGGTTGGCGGCATCGGCATCATGAATATCATGCTCGTCTCCGTCACCGAGCGCACGCGCGAGATCGGCATCCGCATGGCCGTGGGCGCGAAATCCGGCGACATCCGCCTCCAGTTCCTGATCGAAGCGACTACGCTCTCCCTGTTGGGAGGCGCGCTCGGCGTCTGCGTCGGCGTCGCCGCCGCTCACGGCCTCGCGAAAATAATGCAGAGCCCGCCGATATTCGGGCCGGGCTCTATAGCGCTTGCGTTCTTCTTCTCAGCCATGGTCGGCATCGGCTTCGGCTTCTACCCCGCCTGGCGCGCCTCCCGCCTCAACCCCATCGACGCTCTCAAACGCGAATAGGGACGGATTACGAATCCTGCTTCGAAGATTCCCCGACGTATTCCTTCGCGTCGTCGATATATTTATTAAATGCATCGCCTTTTCGGAAGAGATAAATCATCAGTGCCGCCGAACCAAAACACAGTTCTTTCATTGCCCGACGCCGCGCTTATGATATCCGGCGCGGCGTCGGGCTGTTGCTGTCAGCTTAGGCTTCCGCCATGTCAATTAAGAATCCTTCCCCTGCGATCCCTCGAGCTGCTCCTTAACTCCGTCGATATATTGATTAAACTTCTTACCTTTATAATAAAGATAGGCCATTTTTCCGACGTTCCAAACCATCACGAACAAACCTATGAAATACGCCGCAAAAAGCTTTAAAAAATAATAAAACATAACAAGATTACTGTTGCCGAACAGTGTTATCGGGATAAGTCTCGACAACAATGACCACCCCCAGGGAATGCCGGAAATGGGAAGCGATAAACCCAGCAGCATCTTGAGAGAGGGATCTTGGCTTGAAAATAACAGTTTCAAGGCCACAAACGAAACCACAAAGAAAATAATCTGCTTAATGAGAATCGATTTCACCTCGCCGGTCGTGTTCGCGTGGTTACGCTCCTTCGCGCAATCCGAACATAGGCATGGACGATAGACAGACGCGCAAGCGTGACAAAGCCCCTTATTGCACTGAACGCACGTAGCCGCAACTTCACGATCAGGATGAACAAAACATTTCATGTTATTCCCTCCGATACAATAATAATAACTACTAATCATCGATTATATCACATAAAATGGCAATATGGAAACGAATAAAAAGAAAAAGACGGCGAAAGGCCGCGGCAGTTGCAATAGACAACACCCGCAACCGCGCCCGGCGGCAAAGGCACGCGCAAAAAGCTTTACGGTATCTTTTTTGATGAAGCGCAAAACAGATATCAACAGCGCGGGGATATGTTGCGTTTTCGCGTCGAATCTCTACGACTTTCCTAAGCGTGGGTGATCTTGCCGGTACCGCGATTATCGCCAAGCGGCTTGGGATGATGGACATGGATGTATTCGACAGCTGACAAATAGCTAAACCAAACGCCCGCGGGGATAGGTGAAACCCTGCGGGCGTTCGGTTTCGGTTATCGCGTTATTCTTATCCTCCGCCGATCAGGGGAAAGACCGACACGTCGTCGCCATCTTTGATCGGCGTGTCGTCACCTTCTATGTGGAGGATGTGCCTTCCGTTGACGAGGATGTTTACGTTGCGGGAGATTTTTTCGTCTCCTCCGTCAAGGCAGAAGTCGCGGAAAGCTTTGCCGTGGACGGCGCACAGATCATTCATGAGCGCCAACACCGTATACGGCGCTGACACCCGCGCGATGTTATCTTCCTTCTTGCCGGTCATCTCGCGAATGTTCGCGAAGTAGCCGACGTGAATCATGCGCGAAGCCCCAACTCCTCCAGCTTCTCCGCGCTCGGCACGCCGTCGGAATCCCAACCGCGGGCTTCGTAGTAGACGTCCAGCATCTCGGGAACGTGGCTGAGTCTGCCCGCGAGCGGGCCTTCGGGGATCGGAAGCCCGGTCATGCGGGCGGGTAGCGCGTCGTCTTTTTTGGTGAAGCCCACTCTCAGGTTGTAGAGCTTCTCCATGTTCCAGATGCGCTCGCCGATTTTGGTGAACTCTTCGCCCGTGTAAGGCACGCCCGTTGCCGCCGCGACCTGTGCCGCGATCTCCGCCGCACCCAAGGCAAACGTCGTGAAGAGGCACATGCCGCACGAATCGACCGCGGCCGTGAGATCCTGGAACCCTTTCACCCATGCCGGTTTTTCGACCGTGCTCTCGGGGTCGAGCTTCTCGGGAATGCCGAGAACCTCCGGAGAGATCGTGTAGCCGCGCACGTGGCACGCGCCGCGGTTGCTGGTGGCGTAGTTGAGGCCGATGCCTTGAATACCGCGCGGGTCGTAGGCGGGCATCTCCTGCTTCTTGCTGGTCATTGAGACTTCGGTGTGCCCGTACTTCTCGCCCAGGCGGTACGAGCCGTCCTGCAGCGCCTTGCCGAAGCCCTCGCCCTTGCACGCGGCTTCGACCGCGGCGACCATCGCATCGGCGTCGCCGAAGTTCAGCTCGATCCCGCCCGTGTCCTCGGTGGTGATAACGCCCATCTTGAAGAGGTCCATCGCCGCGGCGACCGTTGCGCCGGTGCCGATTGTGTCAATGCCGTAATCGTTGCAGATGAAGTTCGCCTTATTGACGGCGTCAAGGTCGTCCACGCAGCAGTCCGGGCCGAATGCCCACGCCGACTCGTACTCCGGGCCTTCGCCGGCACCCGAGAATTTGCCCCGGCTGAAGCTCACGCGTCCGCAGCCGATGACGCAGGAGGCGCAGCCCTTGTTGCGGTACATGCGCTCCGCGGCGAGCGTCTCGCCGCCCACCTTGTCGGCGGTCGGGAAAAATCCCCTGCGGAAGTTCTCGGTCGGCAGCGCGCCCGTCTGGTTGAGGATGTTAATCAAGACGTTCGTCCCATAGGTCGGCAGACCGCCGCTCGTGACACCGTTGGCGGAGAGCAGCTCGCGGCTTCTCTTGACCGCGGCTATAAACGCGTCTTTGTCGGCTATCTTTACGCCGCGCGTACCGCGCACGACAACGCCCTTGAGCTTCTTCGAGCCCATGACGGCGCCCAGTCCGCCGCGTCCGGGGGCGCGGTGCTTGTCGTTCATGATGTTGCCCAGCAGCGCGAGGCGCTCGCCCGCGGGGCCGATGCATGCGACCTTCGCGTCGGGATCGGTCGCGGCCAGCATTGCGTCCGTAGCCTCGGGTACGATCTTCCCCCACAACTCGGAAGCGTCGCGAAGCTCCACGTCGCCGTTGTTGATATAAAGATATACAGGTTTAGGGGAGATGTCCTCGAAGATAATCATGTCGTAGCCCGCGTACTTCAGCTCCGGCCCCCAGTAGCCGCCGGAGTTTGCCGCGCCGATAGTTCCGGTCAGCGGCGAGCGGGTGACGACTTGGAAACGCCCCGTGCTGGTTCCCATCGTCCCGGTAAGAGGTCCGGTCAAGAATATCAGTTTGTTTTCCGCGGAAAAAGGATCGACGTCCGGCGGCGTCTCTTTGATAAAGTAGTAGGTTCCGAGCCCGCGGCAGCCGAGATAGTCTTTAGCGGCCTGTTCGTCCAGCGCCTCGCGCTTGATCGTGCCGCTCTTCAGGTTAACGCGCAGTACGTTTCCGGTCCAGCCGTACATCTACTTCACCTCCGCCAGCGCCTTGCGCATTTTGTCCGTAAACTCGCGTTTTTTGGCCAGGTTCTCGCCCTCCGCCTGCGGATAGTCCAGAGCTTTTGACGGGCAGAACTCCACGCAGCGGGGAGAGCCGTCGCACTCGTCGCACTTGGACGCTTTTTTCGCCGTACGATTGTAGGCGATATTCCCGAAGGGGCAGGCGATTACGCACATGCGGCAGCCGATGCACTTGTCCGAGTTGAAGGCCACCACGTCCGTCTCGTCGTTACGATAAAGCGCGCCCGTCTTGCAAACCTTCTCACACGCGGGTTCTTCGCACTGGAAGCAAGCCATCGGCACATTAGCGCCCGCCTCCTCGAAGCGGAACACCCCTATGCGCGACGCCGCGGGGCGAAACTCGCCCTCGTGCTCGAGAGAACACGCGAGCTCACAGGACCCGCACCCTGTGCATTTTTCCGGATAGACCATTAAAACCCTCTTCACCACACACCCCTCCTAACTCTTCTTGAACCTCTCCCCGAAGACCGCGCGCCGGCATTTTTCGCAGAAGCGCGCGTCCTCTTCGCCCGTTCCCACCCGGGCGATCTGTTCCTTTGTCGCATATTGCGCGCCGCACCGCGCGCAGCGGACCAGGTCGAACGTCTTCTCCCAGATCCTCCGCGCGCCGTCGGTATCATTGTAGGTGATCTTGCCCGTCGGGCAGACTTCGGCGCAGGACGCGCAGCCGACGCAGCTCTCCGGCTCTTGGCCGTAAGGGGCGGATACGAAGCGGCCAAACCCGGTCCCGGCCGGCGCAATGGCGTTGGTGCCGTTTATCTCGCAGGCGCGCACGCATCGCGCGCAGCGGATGCAGAGATCCGGCTCGGAGGCGAAGCGCTCCTCCGGCGTGACGCCGTACTCCTTCGCCAGCTCGTTTATGGCGATAGCCTTAGGGTTTCGGTTGAGCAACAGCCCTATGACGAATTTTCTCGCGCGGACGGCGCGATCGCTCTCCGTCTCGACAGCAATCGGGCCCGTGATGGGGAACATGCACGACGCCACCAGCTTCTTCCCGCCGCGCTGTTCGATTTCGACCGTGCATACGCGGCAACTGCCCTCCGGGGGCAACCCCTCGTGATGGCAGAGCGTCGGTATGCGGACGCCCAACTCACCGGCAGCCTCTAAAATCGTTACGCCCCTCTCAACCGAAAGGCCTTTGCCGTTTATCGTGATATCGATCATCGCGCGCTCCTCCGTTCCGCCTTTATCGCGTTAACAGGGCACTTGTCGAGGCACGCGCCGCAGCCGATACAGCCGCGGGCGTCGACGGCGTGAAGCCGCTTCGCCTCGCCTCTTACCGCGTTCGCCGGACAGGCGCGCAGACACGCGCCGCAACCGATACACGCGTCCGATATCGCCGCCGTAAACAGCCCCTGACAGACACCGGCGCGGCAGAAACCTTCGTTTATATGCTCGTCGTACTCATCACGGAAGTGTTTGATCGTCGAGAGGACCGGGTTCGGCGCGGACTGCCCCAAGCCGCAGAGTGCCGTGTCCGCCAGTGTCTCCGACGCGTCCGCCAGCAGTTCGACGTCGCCCGGCCGCCCCTTGCCCGAGGCGATATCGCTCAGAATCTTGCGCATCTTGACCAGTCCTTCACGGCAGGGAACGCACTTGCCGCACGACTCGCCCTCCAAAAAACCGGTGAAGTAACGCGCAACGTCGACCATGCATGTGCGATCATCCATTACGATCATGCCGCCCGAGCCCATCATCGAGCCGATCTCCGTCAGCGTGTCGAAGTCCACGCCGGTCTCAAGGGCCGACTCGGGCAGGCATCCGCCTGAGGGGCCGCCGGTCTGCACGGCTTTGAACGGGCGCTTCTTCTTGATGCCGCCGCCTATTCCGAAGATCACCTCGCGCAGGGTCGCGCCCATCGGCACCTCGACCAGGCCGGTGTTTTCCACCTTGCCGACGAGAGCGAAGATCTTCGTGCCGGGGCTCCCCTCCGTGCCGACCTGTTTGAACCACTCCGGCCCGTTTAAGATAATCCGCGGTACGTTGGCCCACGTCTCGACGTTGTTCAGCACCGTCGGCGCGTCCCATAGCCCCCGCTCGGTCGAGCGGATATACTTCACGCGCGGCGTGCCCGGACGCCCCTCCACCGACGCCATCAGCGCCGTTGATTCGCCGCAGACGAACGCGCCGCCGCCTCGGCAGATGTGGATGTCGAAATTAAAACCCGTCCCCAATATGTTTTCGCCGAGCAGCCCGAACGACCGCGCGTCGTCGATCGCGAGCGTCAGGTTCGCCACGGCCTGCGGATATTCGTTGCGCACGTAGATATAGCCCTCCGCGGCGCCGACCGCGTAACCGCCGATAATCAGCCCCTCCAGCACCGAGTGCGGGTCGCCCTCCATCAGGCTGCGGTCCATGAACGCGCCCGGGTCGCCCTCGTCTCCGTTCACCAGTACGTACTTGACGCCGCCCTGGGACTTGCGGCACGACTCCCACTTCGTACCGGCGTGGAAACCGCCGCCGCCGCGCCCGCGCAGATTCGACGCAGAGACCGCCGCTGTCACTTCCTCCGGCGTCATCTCCCGCAGCGCGCGCTCGAGCGCCTCGTAGCCGCCGAGGCGCATATAGCCGTCGATCGACCGCGGGCTCATCCGCCCCATGCGGCTCAATACTCGTTTTGTCTGTCCCGACGTGAAGGAATTTTTATCCGCCGTCGGTTCGGCGGGATCGCCGCGCAGAGCGTAGTCGATAATCTTGCCCGCGTCGGAGGGTCGCACCTTGTGATATATCCATTTTTGCGGCGTGATCTCCACGAGAGGGCCGCGCTCGCACTGCCCGTGACAGCCCGCTGACTCGCAGCGCAAACCGGCCGTGACGGCTTCCTTGCGCGACGCGATCTCTTCCTGTATCGCCGCAAGAACGTCCGCGCTCCCCCAGGCCAGGCAGCCCGTGCCGCCGCACACCCAGATGTGGGGTTTTTCGAGCGAGCCGTCGTTCGTCACTGAGAGCCGATAGTCGCGCAATTCGTCTAATCCGGCAAGTTTCTTCATGATTTCGCACCCGCCGCCTCAAGGATTTGCGCGGCGCTCATTCCGCCCCGCACAGTCTCGCCCGTCATGACGACCGGTGCCAACGCGCACGCGCCCAAGCAGTTGACCGTCTCGAGCGAGAATTTGCCGTCCGCCGTGGTCTCCCCGGCCTTCACGCCCAGCGCCCCCTCAAGGCCGCGCACGATCTCCCCCGCTCCCCGCAGATGGCAAGCCGTGCCCAAGCAGACCTTGATCTCTACCTCGCCCTTCGGCGTCAAGCTGAGAGACTTGTAAAACGTCGCGACCGCGTAGACCTTGCTGTCGGGCACGTCCAGATACCGCGCGACGGCCTTCATGGCGTCCGTGGACAGGTGCCTCTCCGTGTGTTGGATGTCCTGAAGAATAGGCAGCAAAAACCGGGGATTTGCCGGGTATGCGTCCATTATCTCCTGAATAGCGCGACGGTTCTCTCCCAAAAAAACCATCCCCTCGGATTCAAAGAGTCACTTGGCGATATTGATTTGTCGTTGCCGATCTACATGAACATTTTACCGCTCTTTTATAGCGAATTCAAGTACGATCGCTTTAACAGACAAAAATGCCGACAAAATTCCACGCCCGCACACTTTTAATCATAACGGCTAACCGTAACCGAACACGAGCGCCCTCGGATACAGAAGAGACCCCTCTGGCACTCGTGTTTCGTGAACGTAGCGGCCCTTGGGTTTTCGTCACCACGGGCAACACCAAAACCAACGCCGCCCCCCTTGTCTTTGCGAGGAGCGCAGCGACGCGGCAATCCAGCTCGGGCGCAGATGCGGTGATTCATTCGTCGTATGTTTCTTTCGCGATAATGCGTCGGCCCGCTGCGTGTTCTCTCCGCCGTAAGTCACGGAATTTACCGTTTGTCATCTTTGTCACCCTGGATTGCTTCGCTTCGCTCGCAAAGACAGAGGATGCGGCGTTGGTTTTGGTGTTGCCCGTGGTGACGAAAACCCAAGGGTAAACAGTTCACTGCGCTCCCCGCAAAGACGGGCAGGCGGTTGGCGGCGGCGTCTCTGCGCTTTTCGTGTTCAGCTTATTTTAGTGTATTTGTAAAAAATTGGTGTTGAACGAGAAGGGCAACGTGTGTATAATAATACAAGCGAGGCTCCGCAGGCAAGGAAGCGGAATCCGCCTCGCAAGTCCGTCGGCTGAGTAGAGTCAGCCGAACGGCTTGATACGATCAAGCATTAAGTGATTGCAGGATCGCAAGAAGTAACCGCAGTATTATCACGGCTTCCGCAAACTCAACGAGCTTTTCCCATGACGGGGAGGAGCTCGTTGGCTTTTGGATCCGGCTTCTATCTACGCTGAACCCACACTATAACCGGTTATGTGGGCGAACAGCGTGTGCGTTGATCGCGCCTACTTAACGTCTGTTGCCGTCTTTTCGGCGGGGGTGTCGTTCGGTTGCCGGGTCTCGCTGAGGTCGATCTCGCCGCCCCACCGGTAGTTCATGTGGGCGGCGCTGCTCGCTAAGGCCGGGGTGTCGGATTCACGCCATGGACGCCCCGTTTGGGCGATTACTTCGTCCATGTCGCGCTTTGCGCGCGTAAGAAGCGCGTCCAACTTCTCGCCCTTCTTTGCGCCGCTCTTGCGAGGTACGCGCGCCCACTCCGCGCCGGTCCAGAAATATACCTCGCTCGGGCGGGCACCCTTCCACGCGATGGGGACAGGGGGGTCTTTAACGATTGCCATGCTGTCCACCCTCGAGCGGCGGCGACCGATCTCGGTAAAAGGCTCGCGTTGCATCCACGCGGGCGTCTTGCCGCGCGGCAGAGGCGCGAACGGCTCGTAGCGCAGGCTCGCCGCGCGGTATGGCGGCGTTTCGTCCGCGCTCGCCGCAAGCGGCGACAAATCGCCGGAGACGGGCTTGCCTCCCGAGTGCGGCTCAAGGTAGGGGAAAGTTATTGTCGTCGGTTCAAGCAGCATACCCGCCGGGATCCGCGGCGCTACGGGCAGCACGGACATCGACGGGCGCGGTTCTTTCTTGCTTGCGGCGGTCGGCTTGGGCAGGGGCTGCATACCGCTCGGCGTCTTCGTCAACGCGGGGTAGGATCGGTCGATCTCCAGCGTTACATTGGCCGCCCACTGCGCGCGGTCGTAGTCGCCCAGCGCGTGGTACGCGCGCGACAGCCAATACCACGCGTCGGCGTTGCGCGGATTGGATTTTACGATTCTCTGCAGGAAGTCCGCGGCGGTCCTGTACCGGCCTTCCTCGACAAGGGTCATGCCGTCGCGCCATGCGTCCGCGCGGGACGCGATGTCGCCGCTCGCGGGCGCTGCCGCGGCGCCGCCGGTTGCGGGCTTAGCAGCGGTTTTAGATGCCGACGCTTTCTTTGCGGCGGCGGCTTTTTGCGCGGCTGCCCTCTTAGCCGCCGCTTGTTTGCGCGCTTGCGCGGCGCGCCTCTCGCGCGCGGCTTTTTCTTCCTTGAGTTTTCGCAATTCTTCTTTGACGTCGGCGCAGGGATCATCTTCGGTTGAGGCCGCGCCGGGCGCGGGGCTGCCGTTGGCTTCCGCGCGGTGCGCCGCCGTCCTCGCGAACGGCACCACAGCGAGGCAACAGAGCGCGAACGCGGCTATCAGGCATCTAATGGTGTTTTTCACGTCCGTCAACCCCGTCCTTATCAGAAGTAGCTCGTCCCGCGCGCGGTCAGCGAAACGGAGACCGCGTCGCCGAGCTGTATCGGCGCGTCCGAAGATTCTTTGACCACGCGTACAACGGCGTCGTTTCCCTTGAGGAAGACAACTTTCACGCGCCCAACCACCTGCGGAAAGTGCATCTCGGGCCGTTCGGGCGTGACGGTGCGCACCGACGAGGCGCGCGTGACGATCAGCACGTCGCCCGTACGCACCGCGTCGGCGCGCCCCATGGTGACGTGCCAGAGCTTATCTTGATCTTTTTTCGCCACGGAGAGAGAGCCGTCGACGCGCTCGGCCTTCGCCGCGATCTGCCCGACCGCGCGGTAGCCGTTGTAGCCGCCGGCGATCTCGCCGAACGCCTTATCGAGAGCCTTGCATATAGCGGGCCAGTAGGGGGATTTCGCGAACTGGTCCCAATAAATCGGCCCGTTTTCGAGCGTGTCGGTATAGAGCGGATAACGCCGCCCGCCCCGCTCTTCTATCAGCGAGTCGAACACCAGATCCCGCGTCGCGGCGTTGTAGACGTACATATGGAGCGCCACGTCCCACTCCACCTTCGAGCCGAGCGTGTCCTTTTTCTTATAATTAAATCCCTCGAGGTTGACGCGCACGACAAGACTGCCCGCGGAAGCGCCAGCCGCGCCCCAAGCTGACTGCAAGCCGCCGCGCGCGATGGAGGCTTCGACGCGGGGGATTTCGCGAAGACGGCTGTAAAAATACTCTGTCATTTTCTCGGATAGGACGTCGCCGGGATAATACTTGCTGCCCCAGACACGAAAGCCGCTGTTATTCTCGACAGGCGCGGCAAGGCGCAACGCGGCGCGCTCGCCAGGCAGAAGCGCTTGCGCGCGCGCGGCTGGCGGAGCGGCTGACAAAACCAGGCAAAGCGCCAGCGCCGCGGCGATTATTTTTTTGTTAAGGCTGCGTTCCATACGCGACACTCCCCTGTGGCAACGCTCAATAAAAAAGGATACGCGGGCAAGACTCGCCCTCCGTATCCAGTATCGGCGCATTCCGCGCGGAGCTAAAGCCCTGCGATATCGGCGATTGCGTTTATATCCAGGTTTTTCTCGATATGATCCGCCAGCTCGTTAA
>Ga0153940_1000564_pt1 | contig 18451 bp, 26 predicted proteins | sample TSNJ024MetaG_FD_104736 | JGI IMG/M metagenome (GOLD analysis project Ga0153940, IMG submission 104736) | Attine ant fungus gardens microbial communities from New Jersey, USA - TSNJ024 MetaG | ecosystem: Host-associated > Fungi > Mycelium > Unclassified | place: USA: New Jersey, Brendan T. Byrne...
AATTTATTAAAGAACTTAGCATTTAACCGTTACCAACCGTTACCGCCTTATTTTATCAGCATTCCAACCGTTACCTTAACCGTTACCGAACCGTTACCTTAACCGTTACCACCAACTACCAACCCATGATATAAAATGGTGTTGTTTCCAATGCATCCGCAATGGGTTTAATTTGAGAAGCAGGTAAATCATATGAATTTTTTTCAATTTTATTAATAGAAGAACGTGATTTGTACCCCACCTTAAAAGCAAGTTCCTCTTGTGACATATTCAATTCTTCTCTTCGTTTTTTGATTCTATCACCGATTGTCATGTTTTCACCACCTTTCGCTGGTTGAATGAATTTCACATAACTTTAGATAATATCACTTTGAAAAGCAACTGCTTTTCCCAAAATCCTTATGTTATTAAGTTCATCACCTATGTATACAAAAGGTTCAAACTTAGGATTTTCAGATTGTAATATCAATTTTTGTTGTTCAGGGTAGTAATAAACACGTTTGAGAACTGCTTCATCACCTATGATTACAACTGCTACTTCACCATTGTTTACTGTTGGTTGTTGTTGAATAAAAACAATATCACCGTCATATATTCTAGCACCAATCATACTGTCACCTTTCGCTATTAAACAGAAATCAGCTTTTACTTCTGTTCCTGATACTATGTATGATGCTCTATCTTCATTCGCAAAGATTGGATTTCCACACGCAATTTCACCCAACAAAGGAAGTTTCTGAATAGCAATTGGCTTGATTCCATATTCCTCATATGATGCTGTGGATTCTGTTTCTTTTTCCATTGGCACATCATAACCCATCAACCATGCTTCATCCACATTAAGAGCTTTGGCTAATTCATATATACCTTTTTGTTTGGCTTCAAACTGACCATTTACATATTGACTTATCTTTTGCTTAGACATCCCTGTTAATTGAACCAAATCTGATTGCTTTATATTACGGTCAAGTATAGCAGTATTTAACCGTTTATGAAATGTTGATGTTTTATCTGTCATGTAACCTCACTCCTTTATTATATTGTTCTTCTAAATTATATAATGAAGTCAAAGAAATATCAAGTTTATTTGAAAAAAAGTCAAATAAATTTGAACAAAGGTGTTGACAAGAAAAGTCCAATATGTTAGACTTGCTTTAGTCAAATAAGTTTGACTCTCGGAAATCCGTTGCAGCGGATAGTTGAATAAAGAAAGTAGGAAGCACAGGGTAAACCGATAGGGCTACACACAAGTGACATGGCGGTCAGGCTGTTTAAGGGCAGATAGAGTGTGTGAAAGAGTTAGGCAACCCGGTAAAATGTACCGAAAACATGGGCATCAGGGCAACAAAGCAAAGTGTGCTGTACTAATGGCAGAAAACAGACAGGTTGAGCCAATCAATACTTTGTCCCTAAGAAGGAGATGCTGTAGTGAACAGGTACTAAACGAGAGGACACAGTACTTTATTCAACAAAAAAGGAAAGGATGGTTTGGGCTATGATGTTAAAAGAAATGCAAGAAAGGTTGAAAGATGACAGTATTACAGAAGAACAATTATGGGCTGTTACACCAATCTACTGTTTGTTGGATTTTCATAAGGATGACTTCTGTAAACTGGTTAAAGCGATTGGACTTAAAAAGTGGTTGGACAAGGCTGATAGGTGGAAACGCTTAGACAGAGCAGAACAAGAATTGACCGCAAAGGAAAAATATCTGGCGGCGAAAGACAGGCTTGCCGAATTGGAAATGGAAAAAGCAAACCTTGAAAATATTGTAAACGGCTACAATCATATAAAGTGAAAGAGGTAACGAAAAATGAATAAACCAAGAAGAAAACAGTTAGATGAAATCATCAGCAAAATCAATGAAATCAGGGATGAACTTGAATCTGTCATGAATGATGAAGAAGAATATCGTGACAATATGCCTGAAAATCTTCAAGGGTCGGAACGGTATGAAATGGCTGACAGTGCGTGTGATGAAATGCAAAGCGCCATTGATTCATTGGAAGAAGCTGTTTCAAGTATTGAAGAGGCACAGCAATAATTCTTGGGGGGATTTAGTAGTCGGATAACGGTACTTCGGCACGGTCTAACATCTGGTTCAAGTCCAGAATCCCTATTCGTAGTTCCTTCATAAATTGTCTATTTGTGTATTGGTCAACAAGTTTTGGTGGTTTTTAATGGGAAAATCACAACGGTTTGAACATCACCGTCCAAAAGGTTCAATACTGTTCAACAGGTTTGCAGATTTTAATGTGAAATCTGATAAAGGTAAGACACCCCTGATTGTTCCAAGGTGTGCTGACAATTAGACAATTTATGAAGGGATTGCTATGTAGAAAGGAGACAGGTTTATGGTATATCAGATTTTTGAGGGTAACATGGAAAGACTTGAAAAGAAGTTGACCCGCATTTTTAACAAGTGCAAAGCGTACGGTTGTGATTTTCGCTATGAACAGGTCGGTGAAACCTTCCGTGAACTGAAAGATGAACAGGGGAACCTATACACCGCAAGATTCGTATTAGTGGAAGCTGAAGGAACAGCCCTTGTTAATGATTGGGAATTTGTTGCATCTGTAGAACATACGGAAAAGGGTAACATCATCAGCGGTCTTGGCAAATATGAAGTACCTGAACGGTATTACAGTGGAAAATCTATATGTGAACATTGTAAAAGCAACAGATATCGCAAGGCAACTTTCATTGTCAGGAACAAGGTCACAGGTGAGTTCAAACAGGTTGGAAAAAGCTGTTTAAATGATTTCACCAATGGACTTAGTGCAGAGGTAGTCACAAGGTACACCAGCCTTTTTGAAACATTGATTCAGGGTGAAACACCGGAACCGGGCTGCTATGGTGAAGTTTATCTTCTGAAAGAAGAATATCTTGTATATGTAGCTGAAACCATTCGCCATTTTGGATATGTCAGGACACAGGATGACGGAAGAACTACTGCAAGCCGGGCAATGGATTACATGGATGCTGCTCACGGAAGGGCTTGGTCAAGGAAGTTATTGTCTGATTTACAGGAAGAAATGGAAAAAGTGAACTTCAATCCGCAGTCACCTGAAACTATTCAGCTTGTGAAGGATGCGTTAGATTGGGTAGCGGTTCAAGGAGAAGATAATAACTATTTTCATAATCTGAAAACCGCATGTAGTCTTAATTACATAACCCGGAAGAATTTTGGACTTCTTGCTTCTCTTTTTCCGGCATATAACAAAGAACTGGAAAAGCAAGATAAACAGAAAGCTGTTCAGGCAGTCGAAAGTAGTTCAGAATACGTTGGCGAAGTCAAGGACAGAATCATAGTTAAAGCCAAGTCAGTCAAATGTGTGACCAGTTGGGAAACCGATTTTGGAATCACACGTATATATAAAATCATTGGTGAAGATAGCAATGTTTACACTTGGAAAACAGGTACATTTATCAATGAGGATGCCCCGGAAATATCAATCACTGGTACAGTGAAAGCACATACTGAATACAGGGGAATCAAGCAGACTGAATTAACAAGATGCCGGGTTGCTGCATAGCAACCCAAACAAAATAGAAAGGAAGGTGAATTGATGAAGAAAATTATTGCCGCATGGATAGAACAGATTCTTGAATTTGATTCTGAACAAAAATACACGGATTATATCCGTGAACTGGAACAAAAGAATCAGATGTTTGAGGAAATGCGGTGTGAACAGTTGGAATCAGGGACTGTAAGAATAAGAATCAGGAAGCAATACAATAACAACACATTTCCTGATTCCAGTATGAAAGGTGGTGAAGAATAATGGCATTTAATTATGCAAAGCTACGTGGAAGAATAAGAGAAGTATTTAAATCGGAAAAGAATTTTGCAGAAGCAATGGAAATCTCTAAAGCAACAATTTCAGCAAAATTGAATAATTCTGCTGAGTTTACGCAAACGGAGATTGACAGAGCATGTTTTTTACTTGAAATTGACCAATCAGATATAAGTGTATATTTTTTTTCGGCAAAAGTCCAATAAATTGGACTGCAAAAGAAAGGAATGGTGAATGAATATGAATTTCAACGAGAAATTGAAAAAGGCTATGCAGCAGTTAGAAATCAGTCAGGCACAGGTTGTCGGATTAACCGGAATCGGAAAGAGTTCTATCAGTCAGTATCTTTCCGGTAAGAACACCCCATCAGTGGAAAGACAGAAGAACATTGCAGTGTCCCTTGGTCTTGACCCTGAATACTTTGAACAGGATGAACCGATTGTGAAAATGGCGAAACACAACAGCGGTGTGATTCCTGAATTACGGACTAAGGATGCCGGGAAACTTATGCGGATGAACCACAAGACCGTTGAAGATGGTTTGAAACAGGGAATATTCCCTTGGGGGTACGCAATCCGAACATCAGAAAATTATCACAGATATTTCATCAACGCGCGGCGGTTTGCAGAATTAGAGGGTATCGAAGTTCCCTCAGAAATGGTGGTGTGATATGCCAAAAATTCAATATAAGGATATTCGTTTTCAGAGCAAAAGCCTTGAACTGATTGAACTGGTAAATCAGGTGATTGCGGAGTATTCCGCACAGGGATATGAATTGACCCTTAGACAAGCCTACTATCAATTAGTTGCAAGGGGTTATATAGAAAACAATGAACGCAGTTACAAGAATATCGGAAACCTTATCAATGACGGCAGACTTGCCGGGCTGATTGACTGGAACAGCATCACAGATAGAACCCGTAATCTTAGGCACAACAGCCATTGGAGCACACCTGCTGATGTAATTGAATCGGCAAAGTATTCCTACTTACTGAATAAGTGGGATGGTCAGGAAAATTATGTTGAAGTATGGGTTGAGAAGGATGCTTTGGTTGATATTGTAGGACAGGCTTGCAGACAGTTAGACGTTCCGTATTTCTCCTGTAGGGGTTACACATCACAGTCGGAAATGTGGACAGCCGCACGGCGGTTTATCCGGCAGGATTACCGGGAACAACGTGTAATTATACATCTTGGTGACCATGACCCCAGTGGTATTGATATGACAAGGGATATTCAGGACAGACTTAACCTGTTCGGTGCTGATGTATATGTAAAGCGGGTTGCCCTGACAATGGAGCAGATACAGACTTATAACCCGCCGCCAAACCCGGCAAAGATTACAGACAGTCGTGCATCCAAGTACATAGAAGAATATGGTGATGAATCTTGGGAACTGGATGCCCTTGAACCGCAAATGATGAACCAATTGATAACTGATGAAGTTACTGCATACCGGGATGATGCAATGTATCGGCAAGTATGTGCCATGGAAGAAAAAGGTAAGGAAGAACTGCAAATGTTGTGTGACCGCTATGATGATGCGGTTGAGTATTTAGAAAGTGAGGATTGTTGATATGTGTATGTTTAAAAGCGGAATTATTTTAAAAGATAGGGTTTTTGTACCTGACTATGACCACCATACTGATATGTTGGAAGAATTAGGGATTGAAGATAATTGGACAAATGCTGAAACGAAGTTCATCAGGGTTGAACTGATACCGCCAAACAATGATATGTTTTCCCCTATCGAAACATGGAAATTCAATGTTGACCAAGACATTCTTCCTGATTGGTATGTGAAAGAAGTTGACCGTGACCGCATGGTTTCAGCGGTTAAAGGATGGGCGAAAGAACATATCTTCATTGACAAATCTGACTTTACGATTGGTGAGGGTACATATTACCTGAAAAATTGTAAAAGAGTCGCTTGCCACAGTTCCACGGTCAAAGCTTACGACAGTTCCACGGTCGAAGCTTACGACAGTTCCACGGTCAAAGCTTACGACAGTTCCACGGTCAAAGCTTACGACAGTTCCACGGTCAAAGCTTGCCACAGTTCCACGGTCAAAGCTTACGACAGTTCCACGGTCAAAGCTTACGACAGTTCCACGGTCGAAGCTTACGACAGTTCCACGGTCGAAGCTTGGGGCAGTTCCACGGTCGAAGCTTGGGGCAGTTCCACGGTCGAAGCTTGGGGCAGTTCCACGGTCGAAGCTTGGGGCAGTGCAATTGCTTTTATTCCTAAGGGTTCTATGGTGAAACGTGAAAGTATAGTTTTGATGGAAAATTCTACACTTAAAGACTGTAACACAAAAACCCTTTATCAGTCCGGGGACTGGAAACTGGTAATTATTGATGATTAACTTCATGCCCCATCAAAAAGATGTATTACATAAAACTGAACCATTCAACAGGGTAGCCTACTATCTTGACATGGGATTAGGTAAAACTTTTGTTGGTGGTGAAAAAATGTGGGAACTGAATAATGCGGTAAACTTGGTCATCTGCCAGAAGTCAAAAGTAGATGACTGGGTTGACCACCTCACCAAGTACTATGAAGAAGATTTTCGTATGGTTTATGACTGTACAAAGTGGGATAAGAGCGATTGGAAAGCATTTGCTGAAAATCCTAACGAACCGTGTGTAATGGTAATCAACTATGAACTTGCATTCAGGCGCTCATATATCGCTCATATGACTGGGTTCACGCTGATGCTTGATGAAAGTTCCCTTATTAGCAATGAGAACGCAAAACGGTCAAAATTCGTGCTGGAATTGCAGCCTGAAAGCGTGATTTTATTGTCAGGTACACCAACAGCCGGGAAATATGAAAAGTTGTGGTCACAAGTCCGGCTGTTGGGCTGGGACATAACCAAGAAAGCATTCTGGAAAAGCTATGTTGAAACTACATGGATTGATGTGGGTGATTTCCAGAGGGAAGTTGTTACCGGATATAAGAACGTGCGGCATCTGAAAAGGAAACTTGCTGAACATGGTGCAGTCTTTATGAAAACAGAAGAAGTTCTTGAACTTCCTGAACAGATTGAACAAAAAATTATGTTCACCCCAACTAAGGAATACAGGTATTTCATCAAAAACAGTTATTTGCTACTTGATACGGTGGAACTTGTTGGTGACAACTCATTAACCAAAATGTTATATGCGAGACAGTTGTGTGGTCAGTACCATACAGATAAATTGCAGGGGTTGCGGGACTTGGTGGAATCTACAGAAGATAGACTGATTGTATTCTACAACTTCACGGAAGAATTGAACCGGATGCAGAACCATTTGAAGGAATTGGACAGACCTTTCTCAGTGCTGAATGGTTCAAAAAAGGACTTGACCGCTTATGAAAATTGTTCTGATTCCATTACCTTCATCCAGTATCAGGCGGGTGCGATGGGTGGGAACTTCCAAAAGGCAAATAAAATCATTTATTACACGCTGCCACTTGGTAAAGGGTCATGTGACCTTTGGGAGCAGTCCAAGAAGCGTATACACCGCATAGGACAAAGCAAGACGTGCTTTTACTACTATCTGCTTGTAAAAGGCAGCGTGGAAGAAAATAACCTTCAATCTTTGAAGGTCGGAAAGGATTATACAGATGAACTATTCAAAGAATCGGAATCTTAGAAAGGCAGCCATTGGTAAGCGCGTCATCCTATCTTGGGTCATTATCGGTATGGTTTGCTACATTATCGGCGGTGTATCAGGATATGCCCTGAAAACTCATATAATCGCCAAGAACAAGCCAAATGAGGAAGAACAGACAATTGAACAGGTGCAACTTGAACTGTCCGTATTCGGGGCATATGACGGAAGTGTGTCCACCACAGAAGAAGTTTCCATTAATTGGGGTGCGGGTGATTTGGATTTCACACCGCTTGATGTGCCAATGAGTGAGGAAGAACAGGAATTTATCTTCTACCTTGCAGCCGGATACAACGTTGATTTTGCCCTTGTCATGGCAATGATACAGCATGAAAGCAAGTTTCAACCTAACGCAGTAAGCAATACACAGGACTATGGGTTGATGCAGATTAACACTTGTAATCATGATTACTTAACGAAAATGCTTGGTGTGACAGACTTCCTTGACCCTTATCAGAATATTAGAGCGGGGATGTTTACCCTTAGAAAGCTGTTTGAAAAATACCAAGATACAGATATGGTCTTGATGGCTTATAACATGGGGGAAAACGGTGCTTCCCGGTTGTGGGAACAAGGGATATATGAAACCAGTTATACCCAAGACATTCTATCAATTCAACAGCAGTTTAATGAACAGTTAGAAGGTGATGCAGATGCGGGAAAGCTGGAAAATAATTGAAAATCATCCCGGCTATGAAATCAGTAACATGGCGAAGGTCAGGAACATCAGCACTGGGAAACTACTGGCACCGTATGATGACGGAAGCGGTTATTTAAGGGTAAAACTGGATGGTGAACATTGCAGATTACATATTTTGGTTGCAACCGCTCATGTTCCCAACCCTGAACCTGACACCAAGAAAATTGTGAATCACAAGCGGGGTATAAAGCACGATTGCCGGGCTTCACAATTAGAATGGGTAACACAGGCTGAAAATATTAAACACGCTTGGGACACTGGATTGTGCAAGCGGAAAGGAAAGAAGGTGCTGGCATGAAAAGGTGCGTGGTTTGTGGGTGCATCATGGATGAATCGGCAGAATCAACAATTTGTGAAGTTTGTCAGGATGAATTAGATGAAGCAAACCCATATAGACAGTGGGAAAAAGACTATGAAAGGTAGGTGAAAAACATGAAAAAATTTATTGGAATACTCAAGAAGAACAAACCTGTATTAGTGGGATTTACACCAGCTTTTCAGTCTTACTATTCTTCAGGGGATGAAGCTGAACCTTACTGTTTAGTATGTGACGAAATGCTTGAAGATGATATGAATTATTGCCCCCCATTGTGGTCAGCGGTTGATGTGGGAAGATTGTCCTTCTACGTGGTTTCTTCTCAAATTAAGAATTAAAGAACTATTTAAATTAAAAAGTTCATCTGATTGGGGTACATAAAATGGCAGAAGAAAAGAATTTTGAAAATAAGGTTAAGAAGTTCCTGAAGGAAAAGGGTGTTTGGTTTTTAAAATACTGGGGCGGTGCTGCTTATACCAAAAGTGGTATTCCTGATTTACTGGTGTGCTGCAATGGGTACTTCTTAGGAATTGAATTAAAAGCATCCAAAGGTAAACCGTCTGACCTGCAACTTTACAACCTAAGACAAATTGAAAAAGCGGGGGGTATTGGTATGATACTGTACCCGAAGCACTTTGAACAGTTCAAAGAATTTATTGAACGGTTAAGTGGTGGTGTTCCACCGTCAATATTACGTTGTGATTTCCCATTCCTTGAGGAATGGAATCAAATAAATTAATCAAAGAAAAGGAGATTTAAGGCTATGGCAAAGAAAGAAGAAACTGTTGCAGCAGAAGAAACAAAGTTTGACCCAAGGACAGTGATTGAACAGTCTTTGAAAAAAACTGGAAGGGATGGTGTGGATGACCTGATTGATTTCATGGATGAAATCGGCTTCTTCACAGCCCCGGCATCCGGTGGTAATCATGCCTGTGGTGAAGGTGGTCTTGCAGAACATTCCGCTAATGTGCTGCTGATGATGGAAAAATTCGGTGTAGCTGCCTACGGTGGTGAAAAGTTCAATGAGATCAAGGACAGCGTTATTATTACGTCTTTGCTGCATGATTTAGGTAAATGTGGTGATTACGGTAAGCAAATGTATGTCCATAACATGATTAAGGACGGTAGACCCACCAAGGCAGAACCAAACCAGAAGTTTAAACAGTCAGAAGCGAAACCTTGGAAACGCAACCCTAACCTGTTACCGCTTGACCACGCAACCCGCAGTATCAAACTGGCAACCTTGTTCATTGACCTGACCGAAGAAGAAGAATTTGCCATCAGATACCATGATGGTCTGTATGAAACCGCAAATTATGGGGTCAAGGGTCATGAAACACCGCTGTATATGCTTCTGCATTGGGCTGATATGTGGTCAAGCCGGGTACTGGAAGGTGACACCGGGGAAGGTTCAGGTGATGAATAATGATGATTAAGATTATTTTGAAAGTTCTTTATTGGATGCGAAAAAACAAAATTAGGTTTTATTTTGAAGATTCTGATATCCAAGAAATTGATGATTTGATTAATAAAGTGGAACGCGCTGCAAAAATAGAAGGGAGAATGTAAAAATGGCACAGATGGTATTAGTTATTGGTGAATCGGGTACGGGTAAAAGTACCAGTTTGAGAAATTGTGACCCGGCTACAACGGCAGTGGTCAATCCGGTAGGCAAACCGCTACCGTTCAAGGGTAAGTATGAAATGCTGAACAGCGTAACGGATGCCCGCAAAATTACAAAATTCATGAAGGAACAGGCGGCAGCCGGGAAAAAGCTGATTGCGGTTGATGATTTTCAATATATTCTGGCAGTTCCCTACATGAACAGGATACAGGAAAAAGGATGGGACAAGTTCAATGATTTTGGTGCAAATTATTTTGAAATTATTGATGTATGCAAAGACCTTCCTGATGATGTGGTGGTTGTGTATTACAGCCATTTGGAAACTCTTGACAACGGTCTGACCACTGTAAAACTGATTGGTAAGCTGCTACGTGAGAAAATCACCATTGAAGGATTGTTCACGGTTGTACTTAGAACCGGGGTGGCAGAAGCCAGGTACTACTTCTATACACAGAACAGCGGAAATGACACTGTGAAATCCCCAATTGGTATGTTTCCGGCTTATGCAATCGACAATGACATGAACTATGTTGCAGATAAGATTCGCAACTATTATGAAGTAGGCGAATATAAGTCGGATGCAGAAATTGCACAAGCTGATGCAGCGGTTGCAGCAGAGGTTGAAAAGCCTGCTGGAAGAAAAGCCAGAGGTACAAAGACCACTGAAAAAACAACCCCGCCGCAGACAGCAGATGAAGAACCAAAGACTACAGGTCGAACACGCAAGACCCACAATGAGGTTGCAGCAGAAAATCAGCAGAAAAAGGCTGATTATCAGGAAGCAGTTGACCAAGCGGTTGATGAAGCAACTGGTGGCGCAGAGGAAGTTCCCTTTGATGAGTACACCGCTATTGCTGACAAGGTTGACAAGCCTGAACTGGAAACACCGCCAAGACGTACCCGCAATGAAAGAAAAGCTGAACAGGGAGCAGCGGTTTGTGAAGCTGACACTTACTTCTACATTGCTGCAGATGACAACTTTGTAATGAAACGTAAGGGTGAACCTATCCCGGAAGGTGCAAAAGTCATCACCAAGGAAGAATTTGGTGAGGGCATCAAGCAGATTGCACAGGGTAATGATAAAGCACCTAATAACCCGGAAGAAGGGGAACAGGGTACACGTACCCGCAGAACAAGAAGAACACGTTAATCAAAGAAAGAAAGGTTAAAAAGGTAAAGGATTATGGCAGTAGATTTTAGCGCATTTGATGAAAAGGTGGATTTAAACGCTTTACAGAAGGAAGTAGAAGAATCCAAGGGTAGTGATTTTGAGGATGTGCCGGATGGTACATATATTGTTGGGGTTGAGAAGATGGAACTGACCATGACTAAGGAAACGAACAAGCCCATGTTTGCGGTTCAGTTCAAAATCAAAGAAGGTGAACACAAAGACAGAATGTTCTTCTTCAACCGCGTGATTTACGGTAATAAAAACAGTGACAAGTGGAATGACGGCAAAGCTATAAAATCCGTCACCACATGGCTTAAAAAACTGGAAACAGAAACCGTGCCGGAGTTCTACAACTATTCGGACTTTGCAGAATGTATTCTGGATATCTTTCAGGAAATACAGAACAAAGTGGAAATTGAAGTTGATTATGCAGCTAAGAAGTTCAATTCAGTATCCATCAAAGAAGTATATGATTTATAAAAATTGTATCTGCAAAGTTTAATAAATATGAAAGCGGTGGTTGGGTCACATCATCCACCGCTATTTTCAGAAAGGGTACATTAACTAAATAATAATTTACGGCAGGAGCCGGGAAAGGGAAAAGTATGGTTGGAAACTACGAAGTAGTTACGTTGTGCGGCAGTACTCGTTTCAAGGATGATTTTATCAAAATACAAAAAGAGCTTACTTTAAGAGGATGTATAGTTATATCTGTAGGATGCTTCGGTCATTGGGGCGATGCGATATCGGATAGTCAGAAGGTGATGCTTGATGATATGCATAAACGCAAAATTGATATGGCAGATACTATCTTTGTCATTAATAGGGATGGTTATATCGGGGAAAGCACAAAATCAGAAATTGAGTATGCCGAAAATCAAGGAAAGACAGTTGCTTACATGGAAAGTTGTGGAAGTTGGGAAGATTAAAATTTAGTTGAGGAAAGGATGAAACATGGGATTATTTAAGAAATTAGATGTATGGTCAATAAATGATGAGTTGGATAAAATTATAGATTATTATTATGCAGGAATTGAAAAGGGCAGCCAGTATTGGGATTATTATAGTGACCAAATCAATGAAATGAGCATCATTGCTTCGGATTTGTGGAATGAACTTATGGGGTTAAAAGAGAAAATCGGACGTAATTTGCCTTATAAAGAGATTAAGTTCTGTGAAGAGGACGAAAGTAATCAAACTGGAATTGCTTGGTTTAATTCGGCGGCTTGTATGCTTTCGGACACTGATATGGTGACACTTTTAGAAAACGAAAATATCTATAAAAGTAACACTTACAGAGAAAAACAAATAAGAATCAAGGCGCTAGAGCGGCTCACTAAAAAACAACAGATGTATTTGTATACAGAGGTAATAGGTTTTATAACTCGCTTCCTTGAATTGCAAAATGCATTTGAGACAATTACGGCAATCATTAGGGAGTTAGAATATCATCAGTCGTTTGTAATAACAAAAGACGGTGTAGTTGCACCAGATGAAGCTTATTTATAGGTTAAATTAGAATTTAGAAAGGTGGGTGATTGTTATTATCTTTTATGATTTTGAGGTTTTCAAGTATGACTGGCTTGCTGTTTTCATTGATGTAGCACGGAAAACAGAACACGTGATAATCAATAACCCTGATGAATTAAAAGCCTTATATGAGGCAAATACAGGCAATATATGGGTTGGTTTTAACAACCGTCACTATGACCAGTATGTAATGAAGGGTATCATGTTAGGTCTTGACCCTAAAAGAATAAGTGACCAGATAGTTATTGAGAAAAAAGAAGGTTGGCAGATTTCATCTGCATTCAATAAAATTCCAATGATTAACTATGACGTGATGCCAAACCCGCCTGTTGGCTTGAAAACAATGGAAGGTTTTCTTGGTTCAAATATTAAAGAATCAAGTGTCCCCTTTGATATAGATAGAAAGCTGACACAGGGCGAACTTGAAGAAACTGAAAAATATTGTCGGCATGATGTGGAACAGACAATAAAAGTATTCTTAGAAAAGATTGACGATTTTAACGCTATGCACGGTATTGTACAGGCATTTGATTATATTCCACTCTCCTGCATCGGTGATTCGGAAGCAAGAATTACAGCCAAAGTATTAGATTGTGTCAAGACCACGTTTGAAGATGAATTTGACTATTTCTTTCTTCCGTGCATCCAGTTGAAGAAATACAAGTATGTCATGGACTGGTTTGCGTCAGCGGTTAAAGATTGTACTTCTGAAATGCAAGCAAAATATGCAGAATGCAAAAAGAAAGAATCAGGAGCCAAGACACAAAAAGAACGTGACAAATACATGAAAGAATCGTGGAAATACATTGTAGATGATGCATATTGTTGGTCACGGTACTTTTACAATCGGTCACTTAATGCAATTGTTGGGGGTATTCCTCACACGTTCGGCTTTGGTGGTATACACGGTGCGACTGCTGAGCCTATCCATGCTAAAGGGTTGCTTCTTCATGTAGACGTTGGTGCATACTATCCGTCAATGCTGATTGGGTGGGGATTGGTTACCAGAGCAGCACGAAAACCAGAACAGTACAAGAATGTATATGATACCCGCATGAGATTAAAAAGACAGGGGAAGAAAAAGGAACAAGCACCTTATAAAAAACTGCTGAATGCATTATCAGGGGGGATGAAGGATAAAACCAACCCGGCATATGATCCACGGAATAATAACTGTATGTGTATCAATGGTCAACTAATGCTTCTTGACCTGATTGAACATTTGGAAGTCGTTCCGGGGTTTGAATTGATTCAGTCGAATACGGACGGTCTTATCATCCGCATACCGGACACTGATGAAGCGTTCAACATGGTTGATGATATCTGTTATGAGTGGGAACAGCGGTGTTCTACAGATATATGTTCAATCCTACTTGAACTTGATGTCATATCTGAAATATACCAAAAGGACGTGAATAACTACCTTTGGATTGATGAAGATGGTGGTGTCGAACGAATAGGGGCATATCTGAAAGAACTTTCAGCAGTTGACAATGACCTTCCTATTCTAAACAAAGCCTTGGTTGATTACATGGTGAAAAAAACACCTGTTGAACAGACCATAAACCAGTGCAATGACCTGATTCAGTTCCAAAAAATTGTGAAGCTGTCAGGCAAATACAAGCACGTTGAACACGAACACTGCACTCCTGAAAAAGTGGTGTCCGGTGTGAGGGTTAAAAAGGTGTCATATGCGTATAACAGAACCATCAGATACACTTATAAGTCATACCGGGTATTTGCATCCAATGACCCGATGGATGGACGTATTTTAAAGTGTGGCGGGTCACGCGGCAAGCCTGAAAAATTTGCAAATACTTCTGACCACAGTTTTATTTTTAATGATTCAGTGGTTGGGGTGAAAGTACCAGATAATCTTGATAAGCAATGGTACATAGACTTGGCAAAAAAGAGATTGAAACAGTTTGGTGTTGGGGTATAGCACCGGGAAGGAAGTAGATAATGCTTTATAAAGGTTATGTTGAAACCAAAGGTAAACAAAGCATTGAAAAGTTAAAAGGCAGAACCAAGTTCAAGACCTATGAAGAAGTAAAGGACTTGAATGGTTTTGGTGGAATCTTGGCTGATGATACCATCCTGATTGATATTGATGATGCTGACCAGTCTGAAATTCTGATGAATATTGTGGAAGAATTTCAGCTTGATTGTAAGGTGTATCGTACCAACAGGGGCAGACATTTCCTATTTAAGAATACGAAAATTCAACGCAATAGGACACATGTCCAGCTTGCGGTGGGTCTGACCGCTGATATAAAGGTTGGAACCCGTACTTCATACCAAGTCATTAAGGTTGACGGTATGGAACGATTCTGTGAATGGGACATTGAAGAAGGTGGAAAATATCAGGACATTCCCAAGTGGCTGTTCCCAGTCAAGGCGGTGGCTGATTTTATAGATATGGATGCCGGGGACGGAAGGAATCAGGCATTGTTCAATTACATCCTCACCCTGACCGCCAATGACTTCACAGTTGAGGAAACAAGAGAATGCATCCGCACACTGAATAAATTTGTATTAAGGGAACCATTGCCTGATGAAGAACTGGAAGTGATTCTTCGGGATGAAGCATTTCAGAAACCAGTATTTTTCATGGGTTCCACGTTCCTTTTTGACAAGTTTGCGGTGTATATGAAGAATGCGGCGCACATTATCAAAATCAATGGTCAGTTACATATATACAGGGACGGTATTTATACCAACGGATACAAAGAAATAGAATCCGATATGATTCAGCACATTCAAAACCTTAAAAAAATGCAAAGGCGGGAAGTGTTGGACTACATGGAACTGATTGTTGAAAGTAAGCAAGCATCAGAAGCAAACCTGATTGCCTTTAATAATGGGGTTTATGATGTGGTGTCCGGGGAATTGAAGTCATTCAGTACAGAAATGGTCATAACCAATAAAATCCCTTGGGACTATAACCCGGATGCGTATTCTGAACTTGCAGACACCACTTTGAACAAACTTTCATGTGGTGATTCTACAATCCGGGCATTACTGGAAGAATGTATTGGGTACTGCTTCTATCGCAGGAATGAACTGGGAAAAGCATTTATCCTAACAGGGGACAAGAATAACGGAAAGAGTACCTTCCTGGATATAGTCAAGGCAATCCTTGGGGATGCGAATATTTCAGCCCTTGACTTGAAAGAGTTGGGGGACAGGTTCAACACTTCAATGATGTTCGGAAAATTGGCAAATATCGGTGATGACATAGGGGATGACTTTCTGCAAGGGTCACAGGTCAGCATCTTTAAAAAGATTGTCACAGGTAACAGGATAAAAGCAGAAAGAAAGGGACAAGACCCTTTTGAGTTCAACCCCTTCATCAAACTGCTGTTTTCAGCTAACGACATACCACGTATGAAGGATAAGACAGGGGCGGTTCTCAGGCGGTTGGTCATCATCCCTTTCAATGCTGCATTCTCCAATGCTGACCCTGACTATGACCCATATATCAAATATAAATTGATTCAGCAAGACCCAATTGAATATCTAATCAGATTGGGTATTGAAGGATTGAAAAGAATCATTGAAAATAACCAGTTCACTAAGTCTGAACAAGTTCAACAGCAATTGAACGAGTATGAGGAAGAAAATAACCCCATCATTGCATTCATTGCAGACTGCGGTGTAGATGCTATTGAGAATGAACCAACCAATGAAGTGTATAAGCGGTATCAGGTATTTTGTGCTGACAATAATATGACACCAATGAGTAATATTGTGTTCAGTAAACAGTTAAACAAGCGTTTGGGATTAGAAACTACTCAGGTGAAATTAAATGGACACGTGAGACGGATATTCAGAAAGGTGGTATGAAACATTGTATATAAAAGATAGTGATTGTACGAAAGATACACCTGTTGTTTTGGGGGTGGCAGATAAACACATATATGGGACTGGAAAGCGCATTAAGCCAAGTATTTCAGGAAGAATGGACACGGAGTATTTCAAAAAAACATATCTTCCTGAACTATTACCATTAGAAGATTATGATTTGATTGTGGTATTGATTTCAGGCGGTAAAGATTCGGTTGCCTGTTACTTAAAACTTCTTGAGTTGGGGGTACCAAAGGAAAAAATAGAATTTTGGCATCATGACATTGATGGTGGTCATCCATCAAGAAGGATGGATTGGCGGTGTACCCAAAACTATGTGAAAGCACTGGCAGATGCAGAAGGTGTGAAGTTGCGCGTGTCGTACCGGGTAAACGGTTTCTTTGGGGAATTGTACCGAATAGGTGCATCAGAACCTATTGAATGGATTGACCCTGATACTGGGGAAGTGTACCACTGTAAACTATCAAGCAATTACCTGAAATGTAAAGAACTGAAAGAACAGGCAACAGAGGAAATGGAAGAACTGCTGAAAGATTACGGCTACAGAATGAAGTTCCCGGCAAAGACCTCTGACCTGTCAAAAAGGTGGTGTTCTGCATATCTGAAAATATGTGTTGCCGATGCGATTGTCAGCAATCTTGACAGACTGGGAGAACTAGAAGAATTGGGTGGAAAAAGACAAAAATTCCCCGCCAAAGGTGGAATTGGAAATGGTCGTTGGTGTAGTGCAGAGTTGAAAAGAGAGGTTGCAGATTCGGTTATTCGTAATTTAGATAGTCTTGAGGAAATAGGCGGTAAACGTCATAAATTCCCGGCAAAAAGTGGAACGCACCAAGGTCGTTGGTGTAGCGGCAATCTTAAAGCAGCAGTTCAGGACAGCGTGACAGCCAACATTGAACAGACCCGGTGTGATAAGAAAGTTTTAGTTGTGTCAGGGGAAAGACGTGGTGAATCCGCAGGACGTGCTAAATACAATGAAATGGAAATACATAGAACCAATGCGGAAAAGAAAGCACATAGAACTGTTCATCAATGGCGGTGTATTATTGATTATTCAGAGAAGGACGTTTGGGAACTGCTGAAAAGGCATCATATAAACCCACATCCATGTTACAGGATAGGTTGGAACCGTTGCAGTTGTGCAATGTGTATCTTCTCCACACCCCGGCTATTTGCCGGAATAAAAGAACTATTCCCTGATGACTTTGCTGCATTAAGGCATGATGAAGAAGTGCTTGGGTTCACACTGGATAATAAAAAGAATCTTGATGACTTTGTGGGTGACGCACAGTCATGTGTGTATCACGGTGACCGGGATGCAATGCAATCAATTCTTACAGGAGAATTTGATACTGATGACATATATGTGAATGATTGGAACTATCCTATTGGTGCATTTCATGGTGCAGATGGTGGTTCATGTTAGAAAGGAAAAGCTTATGAAAACAGGAAAAAATATGGAAGGATATTCTGACCCAACTGCATCTGTTGCAATGGCAACAGTCTTCCGGGGAGAATGTGAAGCTGACAGACGTGCTTATGATTTGATGAAGATATTAAAATACATAATCAGATTAGCGGGTTTTGAACTTATTAACCGCGTACAGCTAAAGGATATTAAGACAGGAAGGACATATAAATAAAAAATCGCACTACCAAAATACACGTTGGTAGTTGGTGGTAACGGTTAAGGTAACGGTTCGGTAACGGTTAAGGTAACGGTTGGAATGCTGATAAAATAAGGCGGTAACGGTTGGTAACGGTTAAATGCTAAGTTCTTTAATAAATT